>LGVF01004822.1_pt1 | contig 14039 bp, 26 predicted proteins | sample 469901 | NCBI WGS metagenome assembly LGVF01 (sample SAMN03893561, study PRJNA290197) | marine sediment metagenome | material: sediment; isolation source: combined push core samples #3730, #5133, and #5579 collected at Hydrate Ridge | place: Pacific Ocean: Hydrate Ridge | reverse complement strand
CACGCAATTAAATCGTCTGTTTTAGTATCCATAGCAAATATCACACAATTCCGATTTGCTTTAGCAAAATTTGAAACATTACGAACACTTGTTTTCATTCTCTCATCTTTAATATCTTGAATTTTCTCTTTTATTTTATTTAGCATATCTTTTTACTCTATTTTTAAATTTCCGCTTTGGTAACTTGTCTGTTCCATATTTTCTCTTATGGGTCACTCTTCTTTGTGCTTCTGTTTTATTTCTCATAAATTTTTGATTTTATCTTCTGCAGATTTTACAACTTCCTCTGAATCTACAAAAAAATTAATAAGCCATTGCTGTTCATCTTTTCTAATAAATAATTTATCTCTTTCCTGCTCAGTCAAATCCCTGTCATTTTGAAGAATGAAATTACACTTTTCTATCTTCTCTTTTAACTTTTGTATAAGCTCTTTTACTCCGTCCATTTTTGACACCTCTGATCTGACTATATTTCCTCTAATAGATTTTTCCCATTGTTCAATCACTCTCTGATCTGACGGAAATGTTAAACTCTCTTTATATTTATTTAGTTTTTTTAAATAATCCATAAATTTATGCTATTGCAGGGACAGAACCCCTTAACATTGAACTTGCTTGACCACTTTTGCTGGCTGTTCCAGCAGGACTACCCTCAATTGGCGCTTCAACTCTTTCTCCCTCAGCTGGTCTAACTCCAGGTCTCTCCTCTTTTCCAGCTGTTCCCATTCCAGCATTAAGAGCCATTGCTTTTCTTGTCGCATTCTCCATAGCTATTTGAACATGAGCTTGAGCATATCCAATAAGATTAACAAATATTTTATCATCTACATCTTTGTCAATTGCATAATCTAATATCTTTTGAATAAAAGCAGTGTTAGCTCCCCGATTTAATTTTACTTCTTTGCCATCAACAATATCCTGAATTGCTTGCGCAGCTTCACTCAATAATTCCATACTTCCCATTTCTTCTTTGCTTGTTGCTATCTTAATCTCTGGTTCTTCATAAGCTCCGTGTTTAAGAATTTCCTGTAATCTCCAATATGGATTTATAATCATTCTTAGCTCCTCATCACCGCTAATCATCATTAAAGCATTTTCTCTTTTCTTAGCTTTGGCTTCATTAGCCATTATTTCAGCTGAACCTCCACTGATTGTCACATCTAAATTAGGAGCTTTTCCTTTTTGTTTATTCCATTCAGCTCCATCTTCACCTATCATATCCATTAAAGTTTGTTCAGTTAAATGTTCTTTCGCACCCCAAGCATGTCTTAATCCTAATTCTTCCCAAAATTGATTATATGATTTATTGAAAAGTCCTAACCTATCTGCCACCTGCTGAAGATTACCAAAGTATATTCCTACCTTTTGGTCCTTATCAGCAACTCCCTGAATTTCAGGAGTAATGCCTGATTTTCTGCCCATAAAAGAATCCATATAGGCAATCAAATCAATTGTGCCACTTATTTCAGGAACCTTAAATTCATAAATACCTTGTTGAATAGATTGATTAGGTTTAGGCGTAGCTCTGGCCAATCCATCAGGTCTCCATTCCAGCTCTGATGGATCCGGAAATATCTCTGGGTCATAAGCCCTTTGTATCATATTTCGTTTTTGCCTGTTGTCTAATGCTTGATTGAAAAGAACATCCATTGCGTCAGCTATCGGCCTAACATCATCACAAGGAGCTTTAGACCAAAATATGAACGGATCTTCATGCGTGGCCCAAGAATGCCAAGGATATAAATCTGATTCAAATATTTGTTTTAATTCATGCGCTCTAATCCAAACTCCAGTAATATAATCAAATAAAAGATAATATCTCTTGCCATCATATTCCATTGCCCATTCAACTAATCGGAAAATACCTTGTCCTAAATAAGTATTATCATCAAGATTTAATCCCATCAATTTAAATCGTTCAGATTTCTTCGCCCAAAGATTATCACTCTTTTTAAACTCTTGATCATTAGTAGCAGCAATCAATTTTTGCACTTGTCCTGAATCATATAATCCATTTTCTCCTTGTTTTAAAAGTTCTGCTTTACTTCTAAACACATTATCTTGACCACAAAACAAATGCTCTTCTAAGTGTCCGCCTCCAGCTGGCTCACATAAAAAATCCTCATAATCGGTTATACTCCAATTTGATTTATATTTAGGAGATGATTCAGCATAATACTTAGCAATTGTTCTACCAGAGAAACAAGCCAGTTTTTTTCCCCACCTATCTTTCATTGCCCAATTTCCTCTAATAGAAGAACCCTCTTTCTCAATAGTTGAAGTTAATTTATTAGCTAATTTTAAATCAGCTAAATCTGTATAACCATATTTTATAACAGGCGGATCATCAATCTTGCTCATTAAAGTATCAACAAATCCAGACATTGTCGGCAATGGAACTCCAAATCTTCCCTTTGGAACTTTTATTTTTCTGCCAAAATAAAACTCTTCTGATTTTTTAATTTGAGCCATACGCTCACGCTTAAAATCATATGCAGTTTTTACCTGTGTTATAGCTATTTGGACTAATTTGTTTGCAAGAGTTGTTTTTAAAAAATTCATAAAAAAAACAGATAATTTCAAACCCCAATATAAAATTAGGATCTAAAATTATCCGCTTATATTAAGTTAGGATAATTTAAAAGTCGAAACACTTTTAAGATAACACATTTTTTTGAAAAGTCAAGCTTTATAAAATATATGTTCTATCTCTCCCATTCTTAAAATTCCCTTATTATCAAAATGAAGTATTACTTTACCTCCCTTTGTTTCAAAAACTTCTTCCCAGATAGATTGATACTCTCTAAACTTTTTAAAAAGCTCTATCTCTTTTTTACTTAAATATATTGGTATTTTATCTTCCCTCATAATCACTTTGTGCCTCATATGGCTTTTGTTTATAAACTTTTACTTCTTCATTGGTCATTTGTTCTTCTACTATCGCGGCATAACGATGAACATCAGCCGGATGAGAAGTCCAATCATGATATGGCTTATCCTCAAACATTCCTCTCTTATCATTCCACGCCTGATGATATTGAGAAATAGCATCAATCCAATTCTCGCATTTCTTTTCATCTATCCATAATTTAGCAAAGAATAATTTGCCTTTGTTTATCCCATCATCAACACTCAACTTAGGAATTACCTCAAATTTAATTCCTAATTTTTTTGCTGTATCAATTCTTGTTATACCTGTTGCTATTTCAGTTGCTTTAATATCGTGAGGCGCGAAATGTTTTGCATAAATATATGGTTTATTCTGAATCGCCTTAATACCATCAACCATTCCATCACTAGCAGAACCCTCCCAATAATCTATCATTCTTCTTTCATTCAAACTTGCTTGATAAAAACCAATCCCTAATTTCTGGCCTATCCCTAAATCCCAAACAGTGTGAACTTTTAACTCAGGATCATAAGGAACTGTTTTAATTCTGTTCTCTTCTCTTGCAATAGATATTTGTTTTAAATAATAAGCGCCTTTAATTGCAGCTTCAAAACTACAATACCATTCCTGATCAAATTCTTCTTGTGTCATTTCACCAAGCTCTACAAGTTTTCTATCATCTTCCAAAGCTATTCCTAAATTTTTAATCTCTTCGCCTGTTTCACTTTTAAGCGTATCATCTATTGTTCTGAATATAACTAAATAATCATCACTCTTTAATCCTGTTTGATATGTCCTATGAAATTCATTCTTTCCCTTTGGAGTTCCCAACCAAATACAATATCCAAGATGATCCGCCAAGCATTTAGAAAGAACTTCACTGAAAATTCCAGAGGGTTGCTGACTATTTTCATCTAATGCCGCGCCCCATAACCCAATTCCTCTCAAAGAATCGATGCTTTCGGAGCCGTAGAGCGACAAAGTAGAGCCATTAGGATACTTTACCACTAATTCTGCCTCATTGTAGTCAATACCAGGGATGTCTTTGGAAAAATACTTTGCCATTTTCCAAGCGATTCTCTTAGCTTGTTTGTAGGTTGGCGCGATATAAGCATAATCAGAATTTGAAACTTTCAATGCATCTCGTTGCAAATGATTTATGGCAGCAGTTGTTTTTCCGGCGCGACGATGTAAAACCAAAACAATCCACCTTTTAACAGTATTATGAAATTCTTCAGCCCATTTTCTCGGCAAATAATCTATTGTAATTATTTTTTCCATCCAAATTTAATCTCTTTACCACCAGAAGTTAAATCTGTTTCACTCTTGTCTTTCCAGCCATAATTATTTTTTAAATTAAAGATAGCTCCAACAACATTCTTCCCATTATATAAAAATTCTTCCGCATAATTCTCACACATCATCTTAGCTCTTTTTATTGTGTCAACATACTTTGGGTCTTTTTTTTCTCTTCCTTCCACCTCTCCTTCGTATCCTAATAGAGTTTGTCTGTTCGTATCTAATGACAAAGCAAGTCCAGTAATAGTCAATGGCTTCTCGTTCTTCGCACAATCTTTAAAATACTTATCAATCTTCAATCTTAGTTCTTTCTCAGTTTTAAATTTTAATGGCCTACCTCCTTTATTTTTCATTTTCTTAATTTATCTCCTAAGCAATATAACTTGAATAAAAACTTCAGACCTTTAAATTTTATATTTTGAATTAATGTTAATTTTATTTTTTTCTTTATCTTTACTTTATCTTTTGCTGCTTGCTCTCTCCTGCGCTTTGCCAAAATATTATGTTTTGATGAAAATGGAACTACCCATTTTTCTTTTCTTTTAGTCATAAATATTGTCCCGTATTTTTATATTTTAAAAATTCTTTTCTCTTCTTTTTTGTTTTCTCTGTTCTCTTCCTTTTTATTTTCTGTTGTTTTAATAGTTTAGATTTTTTCATCATAGCATATTCTTACTAATAATTCAATGCGCGGGTTCTCAATATCAATAAACTTCTCTACTGTCATTTTCTTTATTTGTTTATCATTTTCATAAACAATGCCCTCTAAACTATCTGCCCAAAGCTTATTGAAATTATCAACATCTACACTTCTCCTATTCTTAAAATATAATCTCACATCAATCTCAACATCTCCCCTTAACATCTCTTTACATTGTTGCTTAGCTTGTAATTGATAATACTCTTTCAGATCTTTGCCTTTCTTAACCATATACATCGCGGGAAATCTACCACGGCAGGCATATTTATAAATTGATTGAGTTGATAAAGGTTGCCCTTTTAAAATAATTTTCATATTTCAAAACTTCTAAATAATTTATTTATTCCTTTGTTTAAAAATTCTATTGTTTCAAAATCCATTTCTTTTTTAAAAGCAAATCTTTTTATTTTCTCTTCCACAGATAAATAAATTACTGTTCCCAATCTATCATCTATTTTTTTGTATTGAAATATGTATTTTATTGTTTTTCATAATTCTATTTTTCCTATTACTTTTTTACGAATTAAAACCTCTAAAATATATTTTCCATTCATTATATCTTTTTGATGCCATATTAGCTCTAATTGAAACAATTTTCCTATCCACTTATTCTGAAAAATCTTTTTACTAAATATCCAATAAGCAAATGGAGCTTGCTTTTTTAGACTATCAAAAACAAACCTATCAATTTTTTGGCTTCTCTCTATTCCAAATTTTTCTAAAAGTTTGTTCATAATGCTTCTAACCTCTTAATTTGTGCTTGAACTTTAGAATTGTCAGGATAATCCCGTTTCCATTCCTTTATCGTTGCTTTAAACTTCTTAGAACCTTCTTTGTATGTTGTTATCCCAAGTTCAGCATATATTCTATCCCTATCCTTTTTAATTCTATCAAGCATACCTACAACCTCATCTCCCTCTTTAATCTGTTGTTCTGCTCTCTTAATTAAATCATCTTTCATCTTACCATAGATATTTGTCTTAATTTCAAACTCTTCCTTTTTATATATAAATTTAATTGTTGTTTTCATAATTCTTCTATCTTCTTAATTAAATTATCATACCGAATATCTCGGTCTATTTCCTTTTGTGTTTGTTTTCTAAAACCTCTTAAAAAGCTAAAGCTCTTTTTTTGTGCTTCTACTAAAACTGCTATAAATGTTTTTTCTTCTTTGGTTAGTTTTTTCATATATTTAACTCTTTTAAAATCTCCTCTGCTTTTGCTTTTTCTTCTTTGATTCTAATATTATAACCACCAGTTCCAGTTGAATAGTTCAAAAAAGTATCTTTTTCTTTCTTCTCCTCTCCCACCATTTCCTCTATGATTGCTTTAGCAAGGGTCTTTTGGGAATAGCTAAACTTTAAAGCTATTAGATAAAACTCATCAATCGCTGGATCTTTTCTATCGTTCAGCCCAAGTTTTACGAATAATTTACCAAAGTCAAACTCTTCTTTTTTATATGTAAATTTAATTGTTGTTTTCATATATTTAATCTTCTTCTTTTTTTATTTCTGGTTCAGATAATAATGGAATATCTCCCATTTTCCCTTCACCAATAACTTTTTGTAATTTAGGCAAAAGCATCTGTTCAATAGTCCCACCATTAGGTAAAACTAAATGAGGCATAAAGATTTCTGTAAAAGTTTTCAATCCACTATTCCAAGTGTTTAAAAGTGCTTTGATATAATAAAACAATACTCTATAAAGAACCCTTTGTTTTTTCCAACCAATACTATCTTCTATATCTTTCTCCTTGTTATAAGGCACATCAATTCTAATCATCAATGGTGCTGATACTTCTTCTATTTCAACTTTAAAAGCAATAGAAAAACTACCTTTCTGATTTGTATGCTGAATTTCATAAACACCATAACGATTTAATTCTCTGGTGATATCAGCTTGAGATTTTTCTAATCTAATAGATGTATTTTTATAATTTTTATATCTTGGTTTTTTCATAATAACTCTTTTAAAATCTCCTTTGCTTTAGCTTTTTCTTCTTCAATTCTGTCATCGTATCCGTGATTATAACCGTGTTCATACGCACCTGCTGGTTTTACTTTTCTTACTTGACTTTTAACTCCCACCATCTCAGCTAATACTGCTTTGATAATGGCTTTTCTTACTTTTAAAATAAGTTTATCTAAATTTTCTTGTGATTTTTCTGAATCTAAATCTCTCCCGAATGGTCCACCAGAAAGAACTTGAATATCATAAAAATCAAATTGCTCTTTTAATAATTGTTTTATATTATTGTTTTTCATAGATTATTTACAAAACTTCGCAGTTGACCAATGATTTAAATTTCCGTCTTCTATCATCATAGAACAACAAGCTCGTTGAATTTCTGCATCCCAAATATCATTTTTAAATCCATATTTATTTACACAGAAATACTGGAATGTCTTTTCTTTAAATTGTAATAATCCAATAGAAGCTGTAATCGGGTCATTAGGATTTATTGCTAATGGATTATTAGAACTTTCCCTAAAAGCAAGACAATCAATTAAATCTGCGTATATTCTACTCTCTAATAAATAGAGTGGAGCAACAGGCAACAAACTATTTCCATCAATTATATTCATTGCACCAATTCCCCCATCTGCTGAAACTAAGTTTAGCTCTGCCAAAGCTGGGCATAGCTCTGACAAAGCCGAGCTTGGCTTCAGTGATAATCCATTATTACCTGTAGGTAAAAGATAGAAAATCATTGAGGCAAGAATCAGTAAAATAAATATAATTGATTTCATAAAATTAAATCCATTCTCACTCTCTTAAACTTAAGAGAGTGAGAACAATTCCTAACACTTAATCAAAAATTTTCTTAGTATCAATTTCTTCATCTTCCTCGCTATTAGCTATAATCTTATCACTTGTAGCTTTCAACTTTTCTTTAATTTCTTTCTTATCAACAATTTCTATTTCTGCTTCCGGCACTTCAAATTCTTTACCTTCTCTAAAATCTTCCATCTCCTTATTTCTTTCCTCATAAAACTCATCAATAGCATTAACTTTAGCATTCACCTCATCCATAGCTGCCTTGACATTAGATAGATCCTCTATCTTGGCGCCCTTCTTAAAAGTATTAATAAAGAAAGACCCAAATTTGTTCTTGCCAGCTTTCTGACCAAGAATAGTAGTGAATTGAAAGCTATGTTCTTTATCAGCAAATTCATTCCAATAAGCAAATACCTCGCCAAGACCTTTACCTTTTACTTTAAGCCGAACTATCTCATTCGTCTCACTAAGTAAAAAATAAATTATCTGGACCATTTTAACCTCTGGATGTCTTACCTTAATCTGAGATGCAGTTCCTTGATCAACCATTTGTAAAGATGTGCCTTTTTTAGTTTCCATTTTCTCAAAAAGAGAAAATATAGTTTTAGGCGAATTTCCACCCTCAGACGAAAAAACTTGAATGTCCGCACCATCTTGGGTAAAACTCTTTCTAACCCTTAGAACAACCCCTGTAGGGCTCTTAACCTCTTCTAATAAGGCCTTGCCGTCATCATTTAGAACTAATTCATTATTTTCAATAACAGTTCTAAAAAAACCGCCATCTCGACCATTTAATTTTAAGCTCGGTAACACATACTTTGGCGCCTGCTTTAACTCCTTTTCTCCAGAAGCATCAGCCATTGCGTCAATGTCTTCTTGTGATGTGATTGTTTTTTTTGTTTTCATATTTTTATTTTATTTATTATGATTAATAATTGTGATTGATAATTGTGGTTCGACCTTTTTAATTTTTTGGCATTACGCCGAATTGTAAATACTCATACTCACACAGCTCTTTAATCTCTTCATAAATCTTTTTTATCTCTACCGAGAACAAAAGAATTTCTTCTAACTCTATCTTAAATACATATTCCCTTACTTCTCCAGTTAATACAAGTTGTTCCTCCTCATTAAAAATTGTAGGCATCCAATAAAGCTTTATTTTCTTAGGCATTTTGTTTTCTGATAAATATAACATTAAAGAATAAAAAAGCATTTGTTTCCTCCAAGACGCCTCAGAAGCGCGCCGCCCTGTCTTATGCTCAATGATAATCGTTCTTTTAGGATTATAACCATCAAGATAGCCAAGCAAATCAATCTTCCCTAATTTTGTTTTAATTTCATACTCATAGATCGGCGACACAGGTATCTGTTCTCTGACAAGCTCAATCTCTTTACATTCTATCGTGTCCCTAAACTGTAACGCCTCGCCCACCTTTTTTCCTAATTCAAGATATGAACTGCTCTGAAATTTCCCGTAATAATATGTCTCTAAAAATTGCTTCTTATTAAAATTATAAGAATTCATTTGAGAAAACGAAAAATAGGGTCGAGGCATTACATTCTTCATTTTAAATACTTTTTAATTTGTTTCTCTGCTTCTTCTTTAGTATCAAATTTTTCAACATCTTCAAATAAATTACCATATTGACAAAATATTTCCCAAATATCTTTGCCATCACGATAATAATTTTTAAATTCTACTAAACTAATTTTATTTGTTCCAGAAAAATAAATATATTGGTATTCGCCAAAAGGACAAACAACTCCTACCTCTTTCTCCTTTTGTTTATTGAACCAACCCGAATGAATTTGTTTTTTTATTTTCATAATTATATTTTATTTTTAGCCACTGATTTCTCAATTATTAATTCAGCGCCAGGGATTTTAACACCATTAAAGAGATCCTTTCTAATCAACGCGCTATCAGGTTTCAAGTATTTCCTCGGCAACTTGGATAAATCAGTGATAATCGGCTTTCTTGTATTTCTTAATTGAATACCACCAATCTCGCCAGAATAACTCTTAACCGGAGTCAACCCGTTAATCTTTTCTCCTGCCTTATCTATATCTAAATCACCAGAAGCAACTTTTTCAGCTATCTTAGCTAATTTCTTTTTATTCTTCTCTTCTTGCCTCTTATCAAAATCAAGCATTTTACTCTTCACAAGACGCTCTGCCTCTTTATATTGGTTTTCTATTGGATCAAATACACTCTTAGCCCATGATATAATCTCTTTCGCTGGCTTAGTCAAGCGCTCACGCTCTGCTTTTATTTTTTCCTGCACTGTACTAATCTCTAACAAAACATCACTGGCGCTTTCAATCTCATCAACTGTCTTAATAGTCAACCCTCCCGCGCTCTCTAATAATAAAGAAGCTTTCTTCTGATAAGGCACTAACTTGTTTTCTATTTTTTTGTCTTTCATATTATTTAAGATTGGAAAACAGAAATGGAATTGGTGACCCGCAACCACTTCCATTCTCCAATCTATCACCAATTTTTTAAATTCTCTCCTCTTGCTCTCTCTCCAAAGCTATATCCATACGAATCTGCTCGGCTATATCATCTCTCAAAATCTCATTAACTTGCTTCAAATCTTCTATTGCTTTATCAAAACTCTCTTCATATTCCTCCCTCATACGCTTTGGTAAATTATTATAATATTTCATAAATATATTATTGATTAATAATTTTGTCTCGACCTTTTTATTCAATAATCCCTAATGCAGAACATTGCTCAACCTGCCAATCAGCATACTCAAAGCTTTCATAAGTATCAGCGTGCTTCTGCCAAAGCTCACATTCCATCCTCTCATGCTTTTCAAGACCTAAGCTGAAAGCGTAAAAAAGAATTATTGTTGCGATTATTGCTATTATAAAATATTTCATAAACCTTTAAAAATAAAAACTCAGGCACTATCCGTCAAGATAGAAAACCTGAGCTTTTGACGGATAGTTTTTGTTTAATTATTTTCATATATAAATTACATTTTCATTATACCAAATCATAGATCAATGTCAAGTCCATTTTCATCCACAGGCCTAAAAAGTTTACATTCCACACATAAACCCTAACTTGGTAGACTTGGTAAAACCCATTTACCAAGTACTTTACACACAAAATATGACTACTTGGTAAACTTGGTAAACGCTCGCGACCAAGAACCAGACTGTCAGTAGGGGAATAACCCCCTAAAAGGGGTTATTCCCCCTGACTGAATGGTTGATTTTTACTAAAATACCGAAATAAAAGAGTACTTGGTAATATCCCTATATCTATAGGGGCTTTTACCAAGTACTTACACACAAAATAGGGGAGTACTTGGTAAAAATGTTTAGGGTAATTTTATTAAAGTAAAGCTCATTTACAGGTAATTACACACAAAATGCGAGTACTTGGTAAGCGTGGTAAAAAGGCTTTTACCAAGTACTTTACACATAAAATATGACTACATAGTTTTGTCCGGCAAATAATATAAGTTTTTATTTCCGCCCTCTTTCTTGCTTTTTATCTTTCCAATCTCTTGTAATTCCTTGATGGCATTTCTTAAATTACTCTCACAAAACCTAAATTGCTTTTTCTCTTTTTTAGCTAATAAATCTTTAATACTCCATTCTTCTTTCTCCTGAATAGTATTAAGAATAAAACCTCTTGCCATATCCATAGTATTCTCCTCGTCAATCTCGCCAGTATATTGCCAATAAGTTTTTTTCTTAACATTATTATACCAAACATCAACACCAAACTGCTTTAGGCCCTCCGCAAGCCGGGATTTATACTGAGTTATCATTAAATGAAGCCCACCATACCCTATCCCATTATCATCGGCCACAGTCAATTTCCTACTATCAAGCAATAAATGGCTTGCGACTTTAGCCAGGATCTCTGTGCTTCCTCTGGAACTGGCTTGTCCGTATCTCTCTCCTTGTTGGAGTTTTCTGTGATGATGAAGATATAAAATAGTAATACCTGTTTCATCAATTAAGCTTAAAAGTTTTCTATTAACATTACGCATTTCAGAGGCGCTATTTTCTTCTTTACCATGAGCTGAATTTAAAGTATCGATAATAAGCATTTCAAATTCATTGTCTTTGATAATCTTGACCAACCACTTATAATCGCTTTCATCATCAATCTGAAAACTTTGACAATAAAAAGATATATCAGATGGTTCTTGCAAGATAGAATGAACTCTTGCAGTAATGTCATACTCAGACATTTCAAGGTCTAACACTAATATCTTTTTCTTTTTAGTTTCATAAGTATTAAAAAGCTTTTCTCCATTTGAGATCGCTTGGATAGCTTTCATCATAAATAAGCTTTTACCTTTACCAACATCAGCAGTTAAAGCAGTAATCGCGCCCTCTGGGATCATCCCTTGCAGGACAAATGGCTGTTCTTTGACTTCCTTCTTTAGTATATCTGAAACGCTCTCAATTTTTCTTTTTAAATCTTTTTTAGTTTCTTTTTTTAAATCATTGAAGTTTTTCATAGATGCACGAAATTCTTGAAGAAGAACCTATGGTTTCGCGCATCTCTACAATCCCACCATAGGCGCTTCTTAAAAAATTGGATTTTTTATTGTAATATTCTGACAGCTTCAGGAAATGTTAGATTATTTTGTTTCATTACTAATGCAATAACATCGCCGGTCCAATCACAACCAAAACAATGTCCATAATTATTCTTACAATAAAAACTCGGTGTCTTTTCATCGTGGAATGGACAATAGGCGAAATGTTTTTTATCGACCTCAAGTAAATTTTCAATAGGATAGTCACGCGCGATTTCAATCATCTGCGGAGTGATGGCATTCTTCTTCCTTTCATCTCTTGGAATCAATAGCCAACCAATCTTCTCATTCTCTTTAATGTACCTTGAAAGCGCTATACCTCCAAAGAAGTAATAAACTAATTGTTCAGAAAACCATCTTGTGAATTTATCGTTTTTCTTTTTGTAAGCTTCTGTAAGATCAATTTTGATACTTTCTGAAAGCTCTTCAATCCTTGTTTCATTAACTGTAGCTTTTCTTTCAAAATATCTTCTATAAGGAGGAGTTAACGCTTCCGGGAAAATTTGAAAAAGCTGAATCAAAGAATAATCCTTTTGAGTTTGTTTCCATTCTTGTAGAAGTAGTTTCATAATAAAATAAATAAAAACAGGAGGCGCCAACCGTCAAAGTTAGAATACCTCCTGTTGTTATTTATTGACGGTTGGACTTTAAATTTCATGAAAAAAAATATCTATATTTTTATAATACCAAATCCTAAATCTTAGTCAAATCCTCAAGCTGGGGAAAACTGGGGAAAACAAAAAACCCCTGACATGCCAAGGGCTTTTGCTGCCATCTTGCCGTAATATAGTAAATTACTTCTTTTATTTTTGGATTATTTTTTTATAATGTTTCCTTTTTTATCCAGTTTTGCTGGATTAAAGGTTTTTACCCTAAATAAATTTACTACAAACAAGATAGCCCAATCAGTTATTCGTCTTCAGTTTCTTCTTCTTCGTCTTCAGTTTCTTCTTCTTCGTCTTCAGTTTCTTCTTCTTCGTCTTCAGTTTCTTCTTCTGCTACCGCAGTGTCATCTTCTAATTTAAAGTTCATATTTATTATTTACTTGATTGTTTATACTGCCGACCTTTAAAATTCATCATTCTTGCCTTGTTTTGCTCTGTAAGAAACGATTTGAATAGCTTTCAGGTACTTTGCCCCGTCTAATCATCTGTAGATTTATCTTCGGGAGTTTCTACATCCTCTTCATTTATTTCATCTGTCATATTTTTGGTTCTTTTTACCTGTGAACTCATCTTTGGTTCTATCTAATTTATCATAAATCCCATATCCTCCGCAAGCTGCTAAAATTAAAGTAAGAGCAGTGTTAGCATCTAAATTTCCTAAAATAAGTCCTCCAATAGCATAAGCAAAAGTTGCTGCTATTGTTATTTTTGTTTTGTATCCTGTTAATTGCATATTATTAAATTGGTTAATAACAATACGACCTTTTATTCTAATTCTCTATTTAATGGGTTGTGGCATTTCTGAAGTATTATGAGTGGCTAATTCTCAAAGAGCTTCACGGACTTTCCACCGATGTATGGTCAGATTTAAGAGCCAAACCCTAAACCTCAAGTTCTTTTCTTGAAGAACAATCAGCCAATACTCAACCCATAAAATAAAGAACTAAAATTCAATAACACTGTTCTCTAATTTATATTCTAATTTTCCAAAAATATATCTTTTACCTTTTTCCATTTTGATTATTTGGTCGCTTTGGGGTTCACACAAATATAATTCAAACTTATTTTTTTCTTCCACTAATAAAACATTACAACGATGAGGAGCTTTATGTTCTCCTGTATTAGCATA
>LGVF01097531.1_pt1 | contig 14066 bp, 14 predicted proteins | sample 469901 | NCBI WGS metagenome assembly LGVF01 (sample SAMN03893561, study PRJNA290197) | marine sediment metagenome | material: sediment; isolation source: combined push core samples #3730, #5133, and #5579 collected at Hydrate Ridge | place: Pacific Ocean: Hydrate Ridge | reverse complement strand
AATCATCCCTTAGTGGTGTGGAATTGTCTAAGAAGTATGATTTTATCTATAGCGCTGTGGGGATTCACCCTCACGACACCAAAAATATGGATGATATGACTTTAGAGATGATCAAGGGACTGGCGAAAAATTCAAAGGTTAAGGCTATTGGTGAAATCGGACTTGATTACTATTATGATTTTTCACCAAGGGATGTTCAAAAAAAATGGTTTGAAGAGCAATTGCTTTTAGCTAAGGAGCTTAACTTACCTGTAATTATTCACGATAGAGACGCACATCAAGATGTAATGGATATCTTGACAAAAGTTGATGCATTTGAGACAGGAGTTGTAATGCACTGTTATTCCGGGAGTAAAGAGTTAGCTTTGGAATATGTAAAAAAAGGTGCATATATTTCCTTTGCTGGTCCTGTTACTTTCAAAAATGCTAGAAAAGCAAAAGAAGCTGCAGCTGTTGTTCCCTTAGATAGATTGCTTATAGAAACGGATAGCCCTTATTTGACCCCAGATCCATTCAGGGGAAAGAGAAATGAACCTGAGTATGTCAAATTTGTTGCTATGGCTATCGCTGGAATAAGAGGCATATCTTTTGACGAGGTAGCGAATATTACTTATGATAATGCAAAGAGAATATTTAAGATAGAGTAAAGAGGTTTATCAATGAAAATGAAAATTAATGAAGTGATTGTTGTTGAAGGCAGAGATGATGTTATAAATTTGAAACAGTATATAGATGCTGAAATGATTATTACTCATGGATTCGGAATTAGAAGAGAAACAATAAATCGCATAAAACTTGCTGCTAAGAATAGAGGGATTATAATTTTTACAGATCCCGATTATGCAGGGGAGCAGATTAGAAAGAGAATCAATAAAGAAGTCCCTGGTGCGAAACACGCATTTATCTCTAAGGAGGATGCTCTGAAGGATGATAACATCGGTGTTGAAAACGCCGGTGGAAAAGCGATTATTGAGGCGCTGAAAAAAGTTCATAGATTTGAAAAAACGCTAAAACAAGAATTCAGTCAAAGTGATTTAGTGAAAAATGGACTAGCAGGAGCAAAGGATTCGGCGACTAAAAGAAATAATGTAGGTAAAATTTTAGGGATAGGCTATGCTAATGGGAAGCAGTTTCTCAATAGGTTGAATGGCTATGGAATTAGCAGAGAAGACTTTGAAAAGGCTCTAAAGGAAGTGGGAAAGCATGAGTGATAAATTATCTTCGTCAAAACGTATAAAAGAGATTACAAGAAAATATGGATTTAGATTTACAAAATCCTTAGGACAGAATTTTCTAAAAGACGATAATGTAGTCAATGATATCATAGATCAAAGTGAATTGACTAAAGATGATATTGTTATTGAAATCGGACCTGGAATTGGTGTTATGACTGAAAGCATCGCTCAGAAAGCCGGGAAGGTCATAGCGGTTGAAATTGATAAGAATTTAATTCCAATTCTAAATGATACTTTGAGTGACTACGATAATATTGAAATTATCAATGAAGACATTTTGAAGATTGACCTTAATGAATTAAAGGAGAAATATTTTCCTGATAAAAAGCCTAAGATAATTGCAAATTTACCTTATTATATAACGACTCCAATTATAATGAAATTCTTGGAATCAAATTTTGATTTTCAATCCATGATTGTAATGATGCAAAAGGAAGTTGCAGAGCGTATCGTCTCAAAGCCTGGAAACAAGGTGTATGGAACTATTTCAGTTGCGGTTCAGTACTATGCAAAGCCTATGCTGGTCTTGGAGGTACCTCGGGGAGCCTTTGTACCAGAGCCGAATATAAGCTCGTCGGTATTAAAACTGGTTCCTCATGAAGATTTTTTGGTAGATGTAATAAATCATAGAATGTTTTTAAGAACCGTAAAAGGTGCTTTTAGCACTAGAAGAAAGACATTGCTCAATGCGCTTTCAAATGAGTTCAAGAAAGACAATGTAAGGAAAGCCCTTGAATTATCGGGAATCAATCCAGGTGAAAGAGGAGAAAAGCTTTCAGTAGAAGAGTTTGCAAAACTTTCTAATGCATTTGTAGAAGTGGAAAAGTCGTCTAGCTAGACGACTTTTTAAATTCCATATATTCATTTAGTATAGGTAGATAATTTAACATGCTGTTATGTTCCATTTTAATCTCGAATCTCTCTAGCATTGATTCATAAGGTATCGATTTTCTGCCATTTTTTTTAGAATTTTCATGATATGTATCAATCATTTCAAATGGAATTAGGTAATATTCATCATACCTTTTAAAGTGTACGATGACGAAAGAAAGTCCGCCTTGAAAAGAGAATTCTTTCATGTATTCAATTTGATGTTCGTGAATATTCGAAAGAGGCAGTGATGCTAAATTAGTTTCTTTTGCATCAAATGCGATGGCCACTCCTTGAACCAAACCTATAAAATCAACGGTGGATTTTTTTTCAAAATACCCCTTTGTAATAATTCCAGAACCATCGATTTCTACTACTTTAATAGGTGTACTTGCCTTGTCGATGATTGCGTAGTGATGATTTTTATAGTATTCGTTTGTAAGAAGAATGATGTCTTCTAAAGCATCTCCTCTATGTCCTCTTGTTCTCCATGCAGTCATAAATTCCTCCTATATTAAATATACCATAATTGGGGAAAAAGTGTGTGTAAGAGTGTGTATTATTTATCAACAATGCATGTATTCTGTGGATAAGCAGTATTTTGCGAACAAAAATTCATATAAATCGCAAAAAAAGGCAGGTTATGAACAGGCGTTTTGTGGATATTGTGGATAAGTTTTGAGTTTGAAAATTTTATAACAAACCTTGACAAAGGATAGGTCTGTATATAAAATTACAAAAGACTCTATATAATGATATAATGTTATTAAGATCAAAAGTAAAATATAAGAGTATATCTTAAAAAAATTGACCGATAATAAAAGGAGGAAATCCAATATGAAAAATGTAGTTGTTTATACAAGCAATACATGTGGCTATTGTCATGCAGCGATGAAATTTTTAGATTCAATGAGCGTGAGCTATACAGAAAAAAATGTATCAGTAGATGCTGAAGCTAGAAAAGAACTTATAAAAAAAGGTTTCATGGGTGTACCGGTTATCATGATTGATGATGAAGTAGTTCAAGGATTTGATAAAGTTAGATTACAAGAATTACTTGGATAATAATAAAAAGGATAATAGAGAAAAAATCTCTATTATCCTTTTTTTATGCTGAATACTTCATTGTATCTTTATATTTATTTTTATCAACAGTCTTTGCAGGAATACCGACTACTGTTGAGTAATCTACGGTTTCTTTCAAAACAACTGAGTTTGCACCAATTTTTGTTCCTTCTCTTATAACAATCGGACCTAGGACCTTTGCTCCAGAACCAATGGTAACATGAGATTCAATTGTAGGATGTCTTTTCCCTGTATCTTTTCCAGTGCCTCCCAAAGTGACTCCTTGATAAAGCGTTACATAATCACCAATAATTGTTGTTTCACCGATGACAACACCCATACCATGATCTATAAATAGACCTTTTCCAATGGTTGCAGCAGGATGGATTTCTATACCGGTAAAAAATCTGCCTAGTTGTGATAATAATCTTGCTAGAAATGTAAATCTTTTATTGTACAGCCAATTAGCGATACGGTATATTGCTATAGCGTGAACACTTGGATATAAGAGTATTATTTCTAAGTAACTCCTGGCTGCAGGGTCGTTATCTTTAATATTATCTAAATAGTTTTTCATGATTCTCCTCCTCTTGTATATATAAATCAGTTGACAAGTATTTTTCTCCACCGTCTGGAGCAATAGTTAAGATTTTTTTATCGCTATTCAATTTGATTGCTCCTAATATATTCGCCATTGAAGATATTCCTAGAAACAAGCCCTCGGTTTTATAAAATTCTCTTCCGAAGTTTATTACTTCTTCGCCTTTTAATGTGATTACTTGATCAAGAATGTTTACATCTAAAATATCTGGAATGAAGCCAGCTCCTATTCCTTGAATTAGATGAGGACTAGGTTTTCCTCCGCTTAATATTGCACTTTCAAATGGCTCTATGGCAATAATTTTAATATTCGAGTTATATTCTTTTAGTCTTCTACCAACACCGGTAATTGTTCCACCAGTTCCAACCCCTGCAATAAATATACCTATATCGGGTAAATCTTTGATTATTTCTAGTGCAGTAGTATTGTAATGTTGCAAAGGATTATCAATGTTCTTAAATTGTTGAAGTAAAATATAATTTTTGTTTTCTTTCGCAATATTTTCCGCATATTCGATTGAACCGTTCATTCCTTTGCTACCTTCAGTAAATATCAAATTTGCGCCATAGCTTTTAATTAAAGTTTGCCTCTCGATGCTCATACTATCGGGCATAACAATGGTTACTTCATAACCTTTTATTTTACCGATCAAAGCAATGGCGATACCTGTATTACCACTGGTAGGCTCTATTATATGCATACAGGGTTTTAAAATGTTTTTCTTTTCAGCGCTTTCAATCATTCCAAGCGCTGCTCTATCTTTTATGCTACCCCCTGGATTGAAGTTTTCTAACTTAACATAGATATTTGGATATTTTTTTAATTGAATTATTGGTGTGTTTCCTATAGTTTCTAATAAATCCTTATAGATCATTAAATTGCCTCCTTAAAAATAAAAAACGCCCCTAAGTATACACTTAGAGGCGATATCAATCGCGGTTCCACTCTATTTCGAAAAAAAGTTTTCCTTATTCGAGTACAATCATTATACTCTATCTCTGTAACGGGAGAACCCGCCATAGCCTACTTAATTCGGTATGGTGCTCATAAGGGCACTTCGCTTAATCGTTTATGAGAAATTTCCACCAACATTCTCTCTCTATAACAAACTGATCAAGGTACTTTCCTTAATCGATGCATTTCCTAGTATTTAACTATGAATTAATTATATTGAAATATTTTCTTTTGTCAAGCGATTTATTTAAAAAGTTCCTCTTCTAATGCATTCACATCTAAAATTTTAAATGCCGATTGTTCGAAATCAATCAGTCCATCTTCTTTCATTTTTATAAGTTCACGTGAAAGCGATGGTCTTTCAACTGCAAGGTGTTCAGACAATCTTTTTCTATTAAGTTTGATTTCAAAAGTGAGTTTACCTGTTTCCTTATATTCAGTAAGCAAATATAAGGCGATTTTCTTTCTTAAAGTGCTTAAAGAAAGTAGTTTGACTTTGCTATTCATGTAGAAAAGCTTGTCTGATAAAAGCATTAAAAAATTTTGTATTAAAATAGGATGATGTAATAATCCGTGCATTACATTGTCTTTTTTTATAAAAAGAATTTTCGAAGCTTGCTTCGATTGAATGTTTATTGGGTATAAATTCTTCGAAGAAAAAAGTAAACCTTCACCAAAAACATCAGCGGGAGCCAATTCTAAATGTGTAATTACCTTGCCACTTGGAAATATAGTTTGCAGTTCTATAGAGCCGGATATTACTATGCCTATTGAATTGCATTGGTCGTCTTCCAAAACCACGGTTTCGTTTTTAGAATATTCTTCTAAATCTGTTCCTATGAATTTCAGCAGGTGTTCAATATTTTGATCTGTGAATCCTCTGAACAATAGTGATTTTTTTAAGATTTCTATCATCTTTAGCTCCTTTTGGTAACTAATGTTACATATTTCGGTAGTCTGTATCATTATACTCTAATTGAGAAGAAAAATAAAAGGAGGAATTATTATGAGTATGTTTTGTTTTCAATGTCAAGAAGCAGCAAAAAATACTGGCTGTACAATAAAAGGTGTATGTGGTAAAACTGAGGATGTTGCGAAACTTCAAGATTTACTGATATACGTAACAAAAGGTATATCACAAGTTGGTATGCTAGCAAGAAAGAATGGGATTATTAATGAAGAGGTTGCATTTATCGTTAATGAAAATCTTTTTACAACAATCACAAATGCAAACTTCGATAAAGAATCAATAGCTAGAAAAATTATTAAAACTATCGATTTAAGAGAAAATTTGAAGAAAGAATTAACTGGCAAAGGTGTTTCACTTGATGGACTTCATGATTCTGCAATATGGATGAATCCTGATATAGATGTCATGGAGATGAAAGCGGATACTATTGGTATATTAACTATTGAAGATGAAGATATTCGTTCATTGAAAGAGTTGATTACTTATGGATTAAAAGGAATGGCTGCTTATGCTGAGCATGCGGATAATTTAGATTATAAGGATAAAGAAGTAGAATTATTTATGCAAAGCGCAATGGCTGAATTATTAGAGGAAAAGACAGTAGATGAGCTTGTTGCTTTAACATTAGAAACAGGAAAATACGGTGTAAATGCAATGGCGTTATTAGATAAAGCTAATACATCTACTTACGGAAATCCTGAGATTACTGAAGTAAATATCGGAGTAAAAGATCGTCCGGGAATTTTAATCAGTGGTCATGACTTAAAGGATATGGAGCAATTGCTTGATCAAACAAAAGATTCAGGCATAGATATATATACTCATAGTGAAATGTTGCCTGCCAATTACTATCCTAAATTTAAAAAATATGAACATTTTGTAGGAAACTACGGTAACGCATGGTGGCAACAAGATAAAGAATTTGCTTCATTTAATGGTCCGATTTTAATGACGACTAATTGTATAGTACCTGTTAAAGATACTTATAAAGATAGAATATTTACAACTGGCGCTACTGGATATCCTGGAGTTACTCATATTGATCCTGATGAAAATGGAGTAAAAGACTTTAGTGAGATTATCGAACTTGCAAAGACTTGTCAGTCACCAATAGAAATTGAAAAAGGTACAATTGTAGGTGGATTTGCACATAATCAAGTTATTGCCTTAGCTGATAAAATTGTTGATGCTGTTAAATCAGGTGCAATCAAGCAATTCTTCGTAATGGCTGGTTGTGATGGAAGAATGAAATCAAGGAACTATTATACAGAATTTGCAGAGGCGCTTCCAAAAGATACTGTAATATTGACTGCTGGATGTGCAAAATATAGATATAACAAATTAAACTTAGGTGATATCGGTGGTATTCCTAGAGTGCTTGATGCTGGTCAATGTAATGATTCATATTCATTAGCAATGATTGCACTTAAGTTGAAAGAAGTATTTGAGCTTAATGATATCAACGAACTTCCTATTTCATATAATATTGCTTGGTATGAGCAAAAGGCTATTATCGTAGCATTGGCATTAATATATTTGGGAGTTAAAAATATTCACCTTGGACCAACTCTTCCGGCATTCTTATCACCAAATGTAACTAAAGTACTTGTTGAGAATTTTGGTATTGCAGGAATAACTGATGTAGAGAATGATTTAAAAATCTTCTTAGGATAAATGAATTTCTTGGATTCAGAGGGACTTTAGAATTCTTAGTCATCGGATAATAACAATAATAATGTAGAAGACAAAGAAAGAGTTGATTAATTTCAATTCTTTTCTTTTCTTTTCTTTTCTTTATCTTCTTAGGTGTGGAATATATAAATAATTGAAGAAATGAGACATCTAAAATAATGTGATATATTTTGTTTCTCTATTGATAATCATTATCCATAGAGAAAAGCATAATAATAACGATTCGCATGAGAACGAATATCATTGACGATTATTAAAAGTCGACTTATACTAAGTGATAGTGAAAATTACGAAAGTGAAAAAGGAGAGAAATTATGAAATCTGTAGTTGTTGTTGGCGGCGGTGTAGCTGCAAAAGGATTTTTATCAGCTGGATTAGCGCTTCATAAAGATACAAAATTCACATTTATTAGAAACTGTGAGAAATCACCAGTACCATGTGGTATTCCATATGCTTTTGGCACATTGGAAAATCCATATGATAATGTTTCATCTGACCAAGGATTGATCAATAAAGGCGTTGATTTAATTATCGACGAAGTTATCGATGTAGATGTAGAAGGTAAACTTGTCAAGCTTGCCGAAGGTAATGATATTGCATATGACAAACTTGTGATGGCAACGGGCGCTATGCCGTTTGTTCCACCTTTTCCAGGTAAGGATTTAAAAAATATTGAAGTAATTGTCAAGGATTTAGATGTTGTTAAATCACAGAAAGATAAGATCATGGCGGCTAAGAACATTGTTGTTGTAGGCGGTGGATTTATCGGCGTTGAAATTGCCGACGAAATCACAAAATTAGGTGGAAAAAACATTACAATCGTTGAATTAGCTAGAAATGTTTTATCAGCAGCATTCGATGTTAAATATTGCGAAGAGTCAGAAGAGTTATTAAGAAATAAAGGGATAAATGTTCTGACTGAAGTTGGTGTAACAGAGTTTAAAGGAAATGACAAAGTTGAAAAAGTTGTTTTAGCAGATGGAACTGAGTTAGACGCTGATTTTGTACTATTATCAATAGGAGTTAAGCCAAATGTTGATTTAGGATTGAAAATGGGCTTGAATGGCGACGGAAGAAGCGGAATAATTGTTGATGCTTACCAACAAACGTCTAATCCTGATGTGTTGGCTATGGGCGATTGTGCATCTAAAGTAGATTTGATCACTGGAAAGCCAAGTGGAATTAAATTGGCTTCAATTGCTGCTCGTGAAGGAAGAGTTGCGGCTGCTAATATTTTCAGTAAAACAATGGTAACTGATCCTAAAGGTGTTACAAGTCTATTCTCTACTTCAATAGACGGTGTGTATTTTGGAGCAACAGGCATGACTCATGAACAATTAGTTAGAGAAAACATCGAACATGAAGTTGTTGAACTTAGCACAATTGACAGACATCCAGAAGCATTGCCGGATGCTAGTGAAATGATAGGTAGTTTTATGTTTGCAAAAGAGAACGGTAAATTGTTGGGTTGTCAAATAAGAGGAGCAAGTCAAGTTGCTGAAGCGATTAATTTCCTAGGTTATGCGCTGCAACAAGATGCGACAGCACAAGATTTATTTGTACTAAACTATGCATCTCATCCAATGGGTACTGCATCTCCAAATAAATATTTAGTGCATATGGCAGCAACTGAAATGCTGAAAAGAATGAGATAACAAACAAAAAAATAAAGATTCATTATGATATAATTTGGATAGACGTTGTCTATCCATTTTTTTTGGTTGTAGATAAGTTATTCAATAGGGCGGTGATTAAGTGTTTGTGCAAATTATCAGCAAAAACAATATCGATAATCTACTTGGTATCGATAAATATCAAAAAAATTCATTAGTAGTATTTCATAGCTCTAGTGAAATAAAACAATTAAATAGATATTTAGAGAAAATTAAAGAGAAATACGGCAATTCTATTAATATAACATCTATAAAGTATTCATCACTGGAGGATTTGTCAACGCAGATAAAAAAGTTAAAACCAAAATATTTTCAATTCAATGATTTAAAGATTGCCGAATCTCTTGCAATTATCAGCGGTATTGATAGAGATGTGACTGAAATAGTTTTTTATGATTCCGATTCAATGAATCTTATCAATTATAAAAAGAATAAAATCGAGAGTGTTAAGAAGAAAAATGAAATGCTGGAAGTAAGTGATTATATTGAACTTGCAGGTGGGGATGTTGAATTAGATAATAATGATGTTTTTGACAGGTTGATTGATGATGGATCATTAAATATGATTTTAGATGATTTCGAGAGGTGGAGAAGATTTTCCAGGGCATTTGTAGATCCGAATGTTGTAGTGGAAAATGAAACAAGACCACTTGTTTTCACTGTAAAATTCAAAGCGGTAGATAGAAGGTTAATAAAATATTTTCAGGAGTATATTGATCATTTTGTAGAGAAAGACTATTTTCGGGTAATTGCAGACAATATGGATAGAACAATTTATCGATTTACAGATGCGAGTTTGAAATCCTTTTTTAAACTCAGCGGCAGTTGGCTGGAACTTATTACTTATAAAGCTGTTGAAGATTTAAAACTCGACGATATCGATGCTTCAGTTCTTTTTACTTGGGATAATGAAGTTAAGAATTTTGAAAATGAAATTGATGTACTTGCAACTAAAAACGGTAAGTTGGTAGTTATTTCTTGTAAAGACACCAAAAAAGTCAACAAGGAATATTTAAATGAAATCATAGTCAATAGTAGTCAGCTAGGTGATGATAACGTTATAAAAGCTTTGGCGACTACTTCGAAATTAATCAACGAGAGTTTCTTTGTAAGGGCAAAAGAATTAAACATTGCAATCATTCGATATGATGGTGATTTTGAAGAGTTTAAAAAGAGTTTGAAGGAAATAACAAAATGACCTCAAGTGGACTGCACCCAAAATATATGACGCAATAAATGCGTTGCGATATGATTGGTGTTTTTTTAAAATACCTTTATATGGTATAATATTAAATAAATTCAAAAAATATGGATAAAATATAAAATTATATATAGTGTGATACTTTTCTTAAAATCATAATATCAAACTAGGTTAAGTATTAGAAATCGATACATCAGTTGGAGGAATTTATGAATAAAAAATATATTATGTTGATAGTTTTGGTTGTTCTTTTATCATTTTTTTTGGTTCGTGAAAGTAATTATAAAAGCAGTATTATTCAAAAAGATTTTGAAATTATTTTAGAAACAAACTGTGAGTTAAGTTTAGAAGTTAACAATCTAATAATGATGGACGATTGGGCACAAAATACTGAACGTAATGCAAAAATACAAAACCTCGTTAATATTATTTATGAAAGCTCAAGGAGAGGTTCTAACTATGAAATAAAGGATAAAACATATCTAGATACTTTTGAAGCCCTCAATTATTTTGAAGATTATTTATATGATATAAAAAAGATACTTAATAAAACTAATTTAACTATTGAAGATAAAAAATATATTGACGATACTACGGATGTAATAACTCAACTTAAAAAGCAATAGTCAGATTGCTTGAATTGGTTACTTCAATGGTATCCTGTTACAATATTCTGAAATATTAAATGCACTATGGCTTTCTTTTAATCCGAAACCAACTCTTAACATGTGGAGTGGTGTTCACTACTCATGAAAAATTAATAATAAAATTAACAATTATTGCACTTCTTTTGAAGTGCTTTTCATAATTGATAAAGATAGAGGGGGCGTTAGATGTTTCCGCATCTGTTGACATAGTTTGCTATTTGCATTAAAGAAATAGATACAGTGATTGATCAAAATGCATTTGAATTTTCGATATATAAAAAATCGCACCTATTATTCCGACAATGGGTGGTTAATATTGTTCCGATAACGGTATAATATATATATGAGGTGATAATTATGCCCTATTTGAGTGTTAATGAAGTAAGTAAAAAATGGGGAATTACTGATAGACGAGTTAGAGTTTTATGTAGCGAAGGAAGAATAGAGGGAGCAACTAAAATAGGCCGTAGTTGGTCAATACCTGAAAATGCAGTTAAACCCATTGACGGTAGAGAAATACAAAATATTAAGTACATTGGCCTTAATTATGATTTCCGTAAGATTGATGAGTTGAAGATGAAGATAGACAGTTATAGACCTTTACCAATAAGTGTAGCTAAATCTCTTCATGATAAATTGATAGTAGAATGGACATATAATAGTAATGCAATTGAAGGTAATACATTAACTATGTCTGAAACTAAAGTAGTATTAGAAGGTATTACAGTAGGTGGAAAGAGTATTATTGAACATCTCGAAACGATTAATCATAAAGAAGCAATCCTTTTTATTGAAGATTTAATCGGTGATGAAGAACAATTGACTGAATGGAATCTGAAAAATATTCATACATTGATTCTAAAAGAAATTGATAATGATAATGCTGGGAGATATAGAAGTGAAAATGTAATGATAAGTGGTGCAAAGCATATACCTCCAAAGCACTATGAACTAGATTATCTTATGCAGAAATTAATGAAAGAGTATCAAAAAGAGTGGAATGAGTATCACCCGGTAATTAAGGCGACGTTATTACATGGAGAGTTTGTTAAGATACACCCTTTTGTAGATGGAAATGGAAGAACTGCTCGTTTGCTATTAAACTTTGAATTGATGAAGTATGGTTATACACCGATAATTATCAAAAATAAACGACGTGCTGAATATTATGATGTACTTGATTTGGCACATACAACAATGAATTATGATCCACTTATTAGATTAGTTTCAGAATTTGTTATTGAGTCAGAAGAATTATGGTTAACAATTTTGGAGTAATGTTTATGGGTAGTTAGGTGTGTGTCTATACATATGGAGACATGTTGTTTGCTGAAACGTAGAATATACGTGTGATACAAGGTATCTGCAAGTTAAATGGTAGAGAATGGAATGAACAAAATAATGCTTTAAAAATTCCTATGTATTAAATGAAGTACGTGAGAGTTTTTATATATCAAAGAATCTTTTCCAAGATGCCTCTTTAGAACAGTGTGAGCGGCAAGATGGACAGGAGTGGTTTAATATGTTATAATTTATCCAAGATGCCGCTATAGTATGGTGCGAGCGGCAAGATGGCGACGAGGTGTTATTATGGACTCAAAAGAGGTTAAAAAAATGTTTCGTAAAAGCTCTGGAATAATGAAAACATCCGAACTTTATAGTAGTGGAGTTTCGAAATATGAAGTAAAGAAATTAGCAGATGCAAGTGTATTAGAAAGAATATCAAGAGGCTATTATAAGCTTTGCGATGATGAAATAAGTGATATTAAATTAATATCATTGATGTTACCAGATGGAGTATTGTGCTTTGATTCAGCATTGTTTTACTATGGATATAGTGATAGAAGTCCTATGGAGTGGCATATTGCGGTAGACAAAGATATTTCAAAATCAAGAGTTAGAATAGATTATCCATATATAAAAGCATATTTTATTGAACATGAGTTACTTGAATTAGGTGTTGAATATGCTGTAATCGAGGATGTGGAAATAAAAATATACAGTCGTGATAGATTGATTTGTGATTGTTTGAAATATGAGTCAAAAATGGATATTGAAATATTCAATAAAGCATTAATGAATTATATTAAGGATCCTAAAAAAAATGTATCAAAACTGATGGAATATGCAGCAATCAGAGGTGTTATAAAAAAAGTATATGATAAGATTGGGACGTGGTTGTAATGGATAAAGCGAAATCTGTTCTAGCAAGACTTAAAAGTAAAAGTAAAACAACTGGTAACTCGATGCAATTACTTTTACAGTTGCTTTGTCAGGAAGAAATATTGCGTAGAATTTCTAAAACAACTTATAAAGATAATCTTGTTCTAAAGGGTGGTTTATTCATATATATGTTGACAGATTTTGAAAGTAGAGCAACTATTGATATGGATTTTCTTCTTAGAAATATTAACAACACATCAGAGAATGTTCTAGAAGTTATAAAGGAAATACTAGAAGCTGATACTGGAAATAATTTTATTACTTTTGACATTTTGGGGAGTGAAAAAATCGCACTAGAAAAGAAGTACAGTGGTATTTCTGTAAAACTTACAGGAAAAGTTAGTAATACAAAGACGCCAATACATATTGACTTTGGTGTAGGTGATGTTATTGTACCTAAATCAGAAGTTTGTAAAATTAAGACGCAATTAGATGATTTTGAAGAAGTGAGTGTAACCACATATTCTTTAGAAAGTACTATCGCAGAGAAATTTGATGCAATTTTGCAAAGGTTTGAACTAACAAGTAGAATGAAGGACTTCTATGACATCTTTTACTTAGCTTCAGTTTTTGACTTTGAAGGTGAAACTTTATACGAGGCTATCTATAACACACTTCAAAATAGAGGCACAGTTCTTGAAACAGATAGTTTTGATAGAATTGAAAATCTAAAAAGTAATGATATTATTCTTGCTCGATGGAAGTTGTTTCAAAAGAAGTATTCTATTGATATAGAATTTAATGATGTAGAGGAATTACTTAAGACGTTTCTAGGTGAGTTAATAGATCGTATGGTTACTAATGATGGATTTGAAGGTCATTGGGTTTCAAAAGGATTGAGTTGGTAGGTCTTCTGCGACTCCCACTCTACACATGTAGAAACAGTCGCCCTACTAACGTTGTAATATCAACGTTTAGAAGGGCTCTACTTTTCC
>LGVF01026516.1_pt2 | contig 14077 bp, 12 predicted proteins | sample 469901 | NCBI WGS metagenome assembly LGVF01 (sample SAMN03893561, study PRJNA290197) | marine sediment metagenome | material: sediment; isolation source: combined push core samples #3730, #5133, and #5579 collected at Hydrate Ridge | place: Pacific Ocean: Hydrate Ridge | reverse complement strand
GATTATGGATATGTATATGCCTGAAATCAGTGTATATTTAACCCCTGCGCCCATAACGGCGTGCCATATACGTTGCCAACGCATTCTCACCGGTCACTGCTTTTTGCTGCCTCATTAACAATATCGCGAATATGCGCTCGAGCGCACACGTTAAATCAGATCGCCGCATGCATGATACGTATGCAGTGGCTGAAGAGGATGATTGTTATCGGTGCCGCCATGAGCATACTCTCAATCGTCGCCGTTCTTTTATACACCGCAACCGATGAGACGCTTCCGAGCCTTCTTGCGGTGCAGCCGATCTACCTGCTTGCTGCAATTCTCCTGCACGCAATCTCGTACGGCATCTGGGGGTTCCGGATATCGGTTCTCTGTCGGAGTCTCGGCGAGCGCGTGAGTATAGTCAAATCCACAGAGATTGCAACATCAAGCCTGCTCATGATGGCGGTTACGCCGTCGAGCGCGGGCGGAGAACCGGTTATGGTGTATATGCTGGCAAAGGAAGGCATAACTCCTGGAAAAGCGTCCGCAATCGTTGTTGCGGGGCGGTTATTCGATGCCTTGCTGCTGCTTCTCGCGCTGCCGCTCGCACTGATCACACTGAAACGAACGTCGCTTGAACTGGACATCCTGCTCATTTCTGCCGCGCTGACTGGGATTCTTGTGATCGCGGCAATCTCGCTTGCCATATCCAATCACTCGTGGTTCATCTCGACTGTTACCGCTTTTGCTCAGCGGATTGCCAGTCTTCTCGGACTCGGGCAGATGTCGGATGCAGTCATTGAAAAGATCGAAGCTGAGGTGCTCGAGTTCAGAAACAGCTTCACCAGAGGTATCAGAGACTCCCAAAGCATAAGATCGAATATGCTGCTCGTATCAGGCGCTACACTCCTCTTCTGGATCGTTGAGTTCATGCACATCCCGCTAATCCTCGGCGGTCTGAACGTCCCGAACGTGCCAGCCCTGATCCCGCTCGCTTTCGCAGCGCAGGTGATAATCTCAATTGTCATGGTCGTTCCGATAACGCCGGGAGCGTCAGGAGTTGCAGAGCTCTCGTCCACTGCGCTTCTCGCAACATTCGTACCGCTGCACCTCGTCGGAATCGTGGTGATCTGCTGGAGGGCGGTGACCTACTACGTAAATGTGGTCGTCGGAGCGGTCGTCAGTGCCAGAATCGTCAGGAACATGGACTTCATCAGGAGCATGTCCCACTGATTCGGCGGTTGCAAAGGTGGGCTGCAATGTTGTTTGTGTCACTCGATTCCTCGGATGTATATGTATAGCCAACCACAAGATTGCACAGATTTCCACGAGAAAGACGAGAAAGAATGAAAAGCCACAACTTTTCAGCACCTTTTGAGAAATGATAGCCACAGAATGCACAGAAAATACAAAGAGTAGCTACTCTGTGACCTTTGTGCGCTCGGTGGCAGAATAGAACGAATTGAAGTCCACAAGCATCCTGGACATGGTCTTCTTGAATCTATTATACGAAGAAGCGCTTTTTTAAAAACCACAGAATCCATCAGAATCAGGTTTTTTTCACCTCAGCTAAACACATCCTGGCTTTCGGTGAATTGAAATAGCCGGTCCTTTTACCGTCACAGAACACATGTAGAAGTACCAATGATAACGACGCGATTGAAGAATAGACGTTTGAAAAGGGTGGAACGTGCCATACCTGCGTGACACCTTTTGGGCTGTAAGTTACGTTTCACCGAAAATCGAGACACATACCTTCGGATAGATTTTTTCATGAGTCTGATATCTTCTGCGTGTGCGGTATTCTACCCACGCAAGGAAATTTCGCGTCAGCAAACAGGCATCCCAAAGCCCCACGCAGCACAAACATTTATATGCCCAAACCGTCATAGTGTACTGTGGTGGGAGAGGGGCAGACGCTAAAACTATTTTATATCTCCCACCACTCCAATTCCAACGATTGGGTGGAGACACCCCCACACGCGAAAGCCCCCCACCGCAATTTGTCTGATTTAGTGATGCCTGTGCTCCCTGCATGCGTTCTCGTCAGTCGCCTCCATGAGCGATCCCTGCTTCCACGCCTCGATCGCATCACGCACTGTGCCCTGCGCGCCAACGAAGACGTCGATTCCGAACTGCTCAAACATCGTGACCGCTTTCGGTCCAAGCCCGCCACAGAGCATGATGTGCGTACCTGTCTTTGATATTATGTCCGGGGGCAGTCCCGCGCCGCCTCTGTGCTCGCTGGTATTCTGAAATACTTCCACGTCGTCGGTATCAGTATCTACTACGGTGTACGTCGGAACTCTGCCGAAATGCTGCCCGACGGAATCCTCGATTCCGCCGTCTCCTTCTGTTGGGATACATACCTTCATCTCTTGTTCTCTCCTGTTTGTAACGTGTTTACGTATGTCTGTCTGATGATCTTCCTTGTGATCAGTTCATATTAATTTATGCACACTCAACGACATGGACTGTATGGGCATCATGCCAGATTTGGTTGGCAGTTTTAGCTCCAGATAGACCGTAGTCCAATGAATTATCGTCTTTTAGTACCGATCCAATCAGTCCTCTGGTATATCGCCCGGTAAGTGCTGGTAATACAGATCCACCACCTCAACGATGTTCATGACATCACACCCCAGATCATTCCTTGCAAGCCCGTGCCTGAACTGGAGTTCGCAGCTCGGACAGGTGGTGACGACCACATCCGGATTGATCCTGCGAATCTCCTCAATCTTCCGGTCGAATATCATATCAGAGCTACCCGAATGCAGGAAACTGTACGCTCCCGCCCCGCCGCAGCATCCATCAGAAAGCTCAGCAAACTCAGATACGATCAGCCCCAGCACCCGGGAACTGTCCTTAACCCCGGCAGCAGCAAGATGGCATGGATTGTGGTATACCGCACGGATATCCAGTTTCTCTTTTGAAAAGACCCCCTCGTCCACAAACTTTGCCAGAAACTCTCCGATATCGTAGGTGATCGCGGATACCCTCACTGCGGCATCGCGAACCTCGCAATCATCCTCTGCAAGCAGCCCCCCGAATCGCTTGAGCATCATCGTGCAGGATGCGCATGCCGTGACAATTGCGTCGTATCTTTGATCAGCGGATGTGGATGCAGATGCGAATGCTGTGACCACTTTTCGTGCAGTATCCTTTGCCAGATCGTAAAGCCCCTCCTCGATCATCGGGAGTCCGCAGCAGTTATGCTCCAAAACATTGACATTGAACCCGCTCTTCTTCAGCACCCGAATCATCGAATCGAGGACGCCATCATCGAGTATCGCAGACGCACAGCCCATAAAGACTGCAACGTTCATCGCATCCGGATCCTGCACGTAATCCTCAAATACCGGCAGTTTCTTCCTCATTTTCGGAAGATCCCTTCTCAGAACCGCCCCCGCAGCAGGACGCGCGATTCTTCCGAAGAACCGCGAATACCTGCCGAATCGATTGAAATCTGATGCCCACATGCCCATCGCCTTCCTGATATACACGGGTGGTCTCTTCTGTGAAAATAACATCTCTCCGACGCTTGCGTGGCTCGGGCATCTGGTTGCGCACCTGAGGCAGCCGAGGCACATTCCGAGCAGCTCTCCTGCGCGGCGCGACTCTGCTGCCGTCGGGTTTTTAAGCTTCCTGAACCTTGCGAGTTGCAGAAAAGATCTCGAACCCGTTTCGCCCCCCATTGTGATTGATATCGGGCAGACTGATTTGCAGTACCCGCAGTTGACGCATGGTTTTTCGAACTGATTTATATATTCTATCGGATATTTTATATCGTCTGTTATCTTCCGGTCACCGAACATGACATCGGGATTCAGGACGCAATCCGGGTCGAACAGCTCCTTGATCTGGAGCATGTAACCATATATCCTCTCGCCCCACTCCTTTTCAAGAAACATCGTCCTGAGACGCCCCATTCCATGCTCGCCGGTCATGGTACCATTGTACTTGAATACAACATCGTAGACGCGGTTCACCAGTTCCGGGAGTAGATCGATGTTTTTCGGGTCGTTCAAGTTCAGCATCGGTCGGATATGTAGATTCCCGGACCCTGCGTGCCCGTAGATCGCAGAGACTATGCCATATTCGTCAAATATCTCGTGCAGGTCACTAATCAGCGGCGCAAGATCAGATACGGCAACAGCAACGTCATCTATGAACGCATCAGGCTTCGTATCGGAGTCGTAGTTTGTCAGGATCGGAACAAGTGCTTTTCTGACCGCCCATACCCGCTCCTGCGCTTCCAGGTCCGCTGATTCGGAAGCAACCTCGCCGTAGATATCATACCGCTCATTGATTAGTTCTTCGAGGTCGCGAATCTTTGATTCCAGCCGATCCCCTTCAAATTCAACAAAGAGCGCACTCGCATCCTCCGGAACTCCCATATCCGGATATTCCACGCCGACGATCGCAAGGGATGTCGAGTCCATCATCTCGATCTTGACAGGACCGAGTTCTCTGATGTGTTGCACAGCATCACCGGCGTCGTATAGATTTTTGAAGTATATCGCGCTGATGGACCTCCCTGATGTGATCGGGAGAACTTTCAGCCGTATCTTCGTGAATATGCCGAGTGTTCCGACGCTTCCCGACATCAGATGTGTAATCGCATCACCGATTTCCTCGTAATCGAAGAGCGCCCTGATATTGTAGCCGCTCGCAGTCTTTACGCCACGTTTTGACTCAAGACGTTCGATTGTATCGGAATCGGCGAGTATTCTCTCTTTGAGCCCAAGCAAACCCTTTGATATCCGATCAGGGATGGTTTTTGCAAGAGTGGTATCGATAATCTCAGAATCAGCGGTCACAAACTCGACACCAGCCACATAATCGTCAATTGTTCCGTATTTCACGGATCTTGCGCCGCTAGCCTTCGTTCCGAGGTTGCCACCGATCATGCAGATCTCAGAACTCGAGGGGTCTGGCGGGAGAAACAACCCCTTCTCGCCTAAATATGCCTGAATATCGTTGAATACGACTCCTGGCTCAACATCCACAAAGAACTCCTGACCCCCCACCCCACCCTGCACGATTCCGAGGATTTTGTTCATATTCTTCGAGAGATCGAGGATAATTCCTGTGCCAAGCGAGCTTCCAGCGAGATTGGTCCCTGCAGCACGGGCTGTCACCGGAATTCCAAGCACTCCTGCCGCCGCAACAGCGATTTTCACATCGTGCGCATCGAGAGGGCAGACGACTGCAGAGGGCACGATCCGGTAGATGCTCGCATCAGTTGAATAGCAGTATAACGTGGGCGTGTCGGTGTATACCTCGCCTCTGACGTTTTTGAGTGCTTTTTCGATTCGGTTCATATCAGATCCTCCAGATCATAGACAAAGTATCCATGATTTCTGAATTCTTCTTTGCCTGCGATCTTTCTGGCGATTATTCCATAGTACTCCGTTCGATTCCCCCTACGCCAGTCCATCGACTTTGCTTTTACAACCAGTGATTCCAGCAGTTTCTCTGCCTCGCGTCTTTTAAGATCGCTCCATTTCACCTCACAAAAAAAGATCTCATCGGCGTTCTCGTCCAGGGCTATGATATCGATCTCTACCTCCTTGTGCCACCACTTCCCAATGGCTGTGGGGGTTATAGGCAGAGGGATGTGACGCTTTCTGATCAGTTCCTCACATAGAAACTCAAATCTAAATCCCATATATGCCGGAAAGTCGTGTTCGATCTTTGAAAGGAGCGCTTCGTAGTTTTCAGACTCCACGCAATCCCGGTTTGGATAGACGAATCTGAACCAGAATGCGAATAACGGATCTTTAATTGTATAAATACCCCTCTTTCTTCTGCCGATTGGAAGAATGTGCCTGAGAATCCTTGTGCCTTCAAGAACATGTAGATATTTGGATACGTTTCCCTTTTCGAGACCGGTGTATGTTGAAACCTGCGCAAGAGTGTTATACCCAAGAGCTATCGCTTTCAGAATTGCAAAATAATTCTTCTGCTCTCTGAACTCTTCTCTTAAGAGAAATTCCGGTTCAAGACTTAAGAATTCGCCTTTTTTTAACATCCGTTCCATGATATTTTCAAAAAAGGTTAGACTCCCATCAAACTTTTCGAGGTATGCAGGAACACCTCCGACCACACCATAGACTCTGCAGAGGTCAACCGTTTCATATCCGGGCAAAAAATTCCCTATATGTCCGAAATCAATCTCGGTAACCTTCCACTGCCCGGTTCTTCGCCCATACAATGGGGAACGGTGCCCAAGTACGTCAGTTTCCATCATTCCAACACTTGAACCGGTAAGTATGAGCATAACACCCCGGTTCGAGAGGTTTTCATCCCAAATCTTCTGAAAAACCGAGGTCATTCCTCGGTTCAATTCGATTAAGTAGGGGAACTCATCAAGAATGAAAATGATCCTTTCATCCCCATTATAAAATTCAAAAAAATATTCGAAAATTTCAATCCAGTTACTGATCGCCAGCCGTTCAAATGTAGGCATTCTTAGAAAGACCGACATCTTCTTCTTCATCTGATCTATATTCGCCTGTTCACTATCTTTCGTGCAGAGAAAATAGATGCCTGGCTTATTCTGTAAAAAGTTTGATAGAAGTCTGGTCTTTCCGATCCTGCGCCTGCCATAGACGACAAGAAACTCCGGATCTGCTGTTGTATACCGTTTCTCCAGAAACATGGTCTCCGAACCGCGGTCTACGAACTGTCGATCTGTAAGTTGTCGCATGAGTATCATACTTTGCTAACAACTTATAATCATTTTGACGCTCGACGCTCAGACCTCATACCCCTGCATCATACCGTAACATCGCAGCCACCCCACCAAACGCCCGCATCAACTGGTCACCCTCCTCAAACTCAGTGGATATGAACTCAACACCAGTCCCCATCTGATCGCAGACCTCTGTCAGCTCATCAACAACGTCCACAACATCCGTAACCTTCAGGTCGGAGTTACACGACGGACAGCGCTCTTCAATGGAATCCGGAACGCTTTCTAGAGTCTCTTTTCTGGTGTAATCGCAGTTCTGGCACGCAATTGTCACACGCACCTGCCGCAGGTCTTCAGATATCAACAGAACACTGACAGCACCCAGCTCGAGGTTTCCACGCACCTGCTGATCCCCGTATGCGACAAGTCCCTTATCGCTCACCAGTTCCCGCATAAACCGCTGCATGATCTTTTTCTGCTTGGTGACCTCCAGGTCCTGCAGCGCATCGTCTGCAGCATCAACCAGTTCGTAGAGCCCAGATTCATCGGTATACGCAGTATCGAATAATCCTGTAATTTTTTTCTGTAGTTCGTGGTGTAAGAACTCGCCGTCGAAGAATTCTTCCTTTGTCGGGGACGGTCCCCCGATAAGCACGCCCTCAAGATCTTTGTGGTCAATTGTCAGGAATATTTCGCTCGCACTATTGCCTATTTTCTTGTAAAAGTCGTGAATCGCAATGAGGCGCAGTTGTTGGAATCTGTGTGCGCTCTGACCGCCCTTCCGCTGCTTTCCGGGAACTGTGGATGTCATATGCTTGCGTGACTCTATGGATTTGCCGCGCAAAAGCCCGATTGTCGCCTCTCTCCGATCGATTGCGATGAGTCCAAACGTCCTCTTCTCAACAAGCATCTCCTCGAGAGGATCCAGATAAAATGACGAGTCGCAGTGGTATTTGTAGGATGTGATCGGCTCGTGTGGCTCAATTATCATCGTATCCAGTGTTGTCCTATGCCCGTCAAGGTCAAGCGTACCGCAGAATATGACGAACCCATTTTCCGGTGGTCTCGGATAATACTTGAGGCGTGCAAGTACCGATTCAAGCGCGCTCTGCACATTCGTGCGTGTGGACTTTGATTTGATGTTTGCAGCCTGCCCGTGCTCTGCTCTGAGCTGTGCAACCACATCAGAAATCTGTTTGTCCGGAGGGATGTATAGCGAGATCAGTTCTGTACCCTTTCCGGTCTTGCGCCTCATCTCCTCGAGATGTCGCTTGAATTCGTATCGTTTGTGTGCCTGTGATATCGCCATGCAGTCTCCTGCGAATCACTCAGAGAGATATGAATTCACATTCCGATAATCGAACTCTTCCTCTGCGAGGGTGTTCTTTATGAAATTGAAGAGTTTTACCCTGATTCCATAATCGAGGTTCGGGTACCATACCGGACTTGCCACAACCAGCCCGCGAAACGCATAAAATGGCTGGATTACCTTCAAAAGATCCCAATCCTCTGTTTTTGTCAGATAATGATCCATGAACCGGTCGTAGACTTTCTTGAAGTCGCCGTCCAGTCCACCGTGCTTCTGAAGCGAGTAGAAGATGTAATTCATCGCCATGCTCGAAACATCGTCTGCTGCCTCGCCCCATTCTCCGCGGCTCCGGTCGAGTACGCTAAAATCGGTTCCCTCTCGAAACATCACGTTCCATGGGTGAAAATCTCCGTGGACCATGCACAGCCGGTCCGTTCGGATTTTGAGCTTCCATCTCCAGTCAATACACGTTTTTTCGATTGCAAGGAGTTCTTCATCGGTTATGAAATCGAGCCCGGTTGGGTAGCTGTCCATCAGCCCCATGATGCACTCTCCGTGTCCGACCGTGTCCCTGATCCGCCGCACATAGAGTTCCTGATTATCGGATTTGCGAGCGTGGATATCTGCCAGATAATCAGATAATGCGCGTGCACGCTCCTCGTCCAGATCTGTTGCGCCTTCTGCGCTGATCCGCTCAAGATCCATGAAATATTCGACGCCCGCAACCTCCTCCATCAGAACAAAGTACTCTGTAGCATCGCCTGCCGACTCAAGCCTACCATCAGCCGTGAAATAGCCGGCGTCGATGGACTTTACGTGTTTTGGCAGGTCATTGAACGTGGAATATTGCCAGATCAGAATCTGCGCCCGATCAGAGAAATGATCATGCCCGAAACCGCCTTCTGTCCGCATGGATGAGAGGACTGCGGTCTTCTCCTCGCCGTCTGCGAGGAACCGGAGCAGAAGCGGATTTCCGTATCCGAACTCCTTCAAACCGTCCTCAGTCTCGCCGAGCTTTCCGACGCCGGTTACGGTGATCTCCTTTTGGTAGACCTGCTTCAGATAGTTGGCTATGTCCGCTTGTTTCATCTCCCACTCCCGGGTTTCTCACGCATCCAGCTTCGCAACCGCGCTCTCTGTCCAGATCGTGAGCCTGCCTGCATGCGTGCCCGGTGCGAGCATTTCGGCGTTCAACCGGTCGTATGTCGCCACATCCACGCCAGAAATGTTGCGTGCAGCTTTTTCGATTCCGTTGTGCCCGGAGGTAATGATCAGGACGCTCTTTGGCTTCTTGTACTTCCTGCCCCGGAGTTTTCCTCGTCCGGCTCTGATCTTTCTGCCGTTCTTGGCACGCAACACATCGTCCCAGACGTCAATCGACTGCAGAACGTCGCAGACGTCCTTTGTCTTGGTCAAACTCTCGAACGTGTCCTCGAGAATGATCGGGACCTCCGCCTCGAATCTGTGCCCTCTGGCACGAATTATATCCGGATTGGCTGTTGCAGCGATCGCTGACCTGATTGCAAGCCTTCTCTCCTTTTTGTTGACCTTCTCGCTCCAGTCCTTCTCGACTTTTGGTGGATGCGCCTTTCTGCCACCCTTTGCCTGCGGAACTCGTGCGGCATGACTCGAATTAACCAGTCTCGGGATCTGTGCCAGACCCCTGCCCGATCCAAGCGATCGTGCCGATGTCCTCATGCCAGCATAGCGGGTTACGCCATACGGCTGTCTTCTGTTCGCCTGTGCAGCAAGAACCGCTTTTTTGATTAGGTCCGGGCGGTACGTTTCAGAGAAGACTGCTGGAAGCTCGATTTCACGTACCGGGCTTCCGGATAAACTCAAAACATTGCTTTTCACTTCAATCACCCTTGTTGCGACTTTCTGCTGATGCGAGCAATCGCCGGAACGCCCATCGGCTCTTTGCCACGTATGGGGTGCCGCATCCGAATCAGTCTCTTTGAGGGTCCGGGGATGCTCCCGCGAACCATCATATAGTTATCCCCAACGACGCCATAGTTCACAAACCCGCCATTGGGCGTCACCTCACTTCCATCGGTTCCGATCTTCAGGATCCGCTTGTTGCACTCGGTTCGCTGTTGATATCCGGTCTGCCCCATCAGCGGAACAGTTCTGCGCACATACGACGGAGTCCATGGACCAAGGTTTCCTATGTGTCGTCGCTTTCCGGTGCGGCTGTGCTTACCCTTCTGCAGCGCAACGCCCCATCTCTTCACAGGTCCCTGCGTTCCCTTTCCCGTGGTTATCGCGACAACATCGATGAACGCTCCTTCGCTGAAGATGTCGGTTGCCTGATATTCAGTTCCAAGAATTGATTTCGCATACTCAAACTGCGCAGCGATGTTACCGCCCGTAATCAACGTTTCCATGACGTCGGGCTTCTTCTTTGGCGTCCCTTTGACCTGATCCGGCATGGTTCTGGCGACTATCCTGATCTCGTCCACCGTGCCCGCCTCCAGCGCGCGCTCGATTGTGGCAATGCCGTCAGCGCTCTTGTCATCCCACGCTTCCGAGATTGTTTTCATTCCATAATATTCATTATCGGCATAAGCGCGTATCGCAACAACGCGCATCGGCGGAGTCTCGATGATTGTTACAGGCACTGCGATCTCCATGCCGGATGTGATGCTATTCGGACGATCGTCAATCATCAGCACATGCGTCATTCCTGCCTTGTATCCGGCAAAATCCTGTATTTTTGGATCTGTTCCGTCATCCGCTCGCCACGATTTGATTCGAGCGACCAGTTTTTTCGCTCTTACTTTTGGAGTGAATGCAAGTGACCCTCTTCTTGGTCTGTGTATCGTTGGCATCTGTTAATCCTCTAGTAATCCTCTATCAAGAAGCATCGCCGTATGTGGTATTAAATCTATAGTTCACATCACAGTCATTTCCGGTCTATGACCGGATGTCCCGCCGAAAACGCTGCCAATCCGCGGAGTCTCTGCCACGGGAGGATTTGCGCATAATAAAAAGGACACTATCTAAAAATATAGTGATTTCGCGGGTATTTGATGCGTGCCACTCGTTAATTCGCGTAATTCGTGATAAAATCGGCACCGAGAGATCACGAATGTGTACGAATGGCGCGAATCGCACGAATTCGATTGCATCAGAATCAGGTGGTTTCACCGGAAAATCCAAATTCGATTGTGCCAATAAAAAGGATGCAGGAAGACATGTTGAAAGTCTCCTGCATCAAAAGGAAGAGATGGAACGAAGACGCAGACCTTACGAGATCTCTTTCTGCATTGTTTCCGTATGTTCAATCAGGTCATGCATATGCTCATCAAGATTCTTCAGATGCGCACCTATCTCTTCCAAATCCCTTTGCACGTGTTCTATGTCGTCGTGAACATGTTTTACGTCCCCAGTCACGTGCTTTACGAGTTCCTGTACTTCTGCCATGTTTATACATCTCCAGCCCCCCATCAGTCGTTAGGTGCATAAGTAAGATTCCCTAATAAAACTAGGTTTTAGCCCGAAAAACCTACATTTCCGGTTTCTCGCTCTCTGTATCGCCGCATGGCTCGCAGCCACACGCCGCAGACCTAAAAGCAGCGTCCGCATCGGTTCTGGCACGGTATGCCGTATACTTTCGTGCGAACGCGATTACAATCAGGAGCGCGAAAAGAATCGACGCTGCGATGTACGCCCATTCCGGAAGCATTGATACGGATCCGTCCAATCCAGAGGAGGTTGCGCCTGCGATGACCTTCGTCATTCCAGCCATCCGCGGGCAGATGGCAAAGAGTGCAAATGCGGTGGATGCTAGCAGGAGTTCCTTCGCCCCAATTACCCCAGTGACCTATTGACCTCCGCAACCTTTCTTTACGAGTATGTGTTTAGCTGAGGTGAAAAAAACCACGAGATTTCACGAGATTAACACAAGATGTTGGTGATATGTTTGCATTTTGCTGGTTCTGACGTTTTCTGTGGTCGAACCGTATATCAAAATTGTTTTTGTCATTATTAACCCTTCCAGTACTTTCGCCTGTTTTGAATATAGGTTAGTGAATCTGCATGGTAATTAGGTAAATAAATAACAAACTCTAATAAAATTAGGAAAAAATGTAAAATCCTATCTCTACCTGGTTTTTTAGCATAACCGAATCTTTTTCGGACGCATGATCTGAATTGCTGAGCATGCATGATCCCGATCTTTTTCATTACGTGGTTCGGTTCGGAACTACTGGCTGCTGACGGACAGGAATAGACTTAAGTGTTATTATGTCCGTTTATAAAAAAGAGGTGTCGCCTATGGCAAAGTTTCAATTCCTATTACCCGTTGATGGCTCTGATTATTCCAAAGTAGCCATCAAGCACGCCATACGAATGGCAGAGATGTACAACGCTGAGATCTCACCGATCTATGTGGTGGATACCAGAGTGCACAAGAATGCGGAAGAGATCAAGGAGCAGACAGCAACCGGGCAATCGCTCGTGGACGCTGTGCGGAGCCAATGCAAGGATCGCGGAATCGGAGTTCTCGAGACAAAGGTTGTGGCGGGATCGCCATACAACGAGATCATCAGGGAGCAGCGGAATATCGATGCCAGCCTGATCATCCTTGGAGCTTGTGGTGCGGATAAAACCGACGGCGAGACTATTGGCAGCACCGCAGAGCGAGTGCTACGTGGCGCACGATGCCATATACTGCTGGTGCGTGACAAACTCGAGAACGATGAGTTTTATAAAAACATCCTGATCCCGTCGGATGGCTCGGACGATGCAGGATACGCCGCAATCTTTGCTGCGAGTATTGCTCGTAGATATAACTCCGGTTTGATTGCATGTTCCATGATACGCACGGGCAGCAAGAAGGATCTGGCAGAGGCGGAGCGGATCACAAGCGACGTTGCAGCACTCGGCAAAGAGAAGGGAATCGAGGCAGAGACCCTGGTTTGGGAAGGAAAACCTGCTGTTGAGATACTCAAAGCAATCGATGCCAAGCATGTCGATCTTGCGGTGATCGGATACACAGGAAAGGGTGTTGTCTCCAGATGGGTGCTCGGAAGCGTATCCGAGAAGGTTGCACGAAGAGCGCCATGCTCGGTCATGGTTGTGAAGAGCGCCCGTGCTGAGCGAGTATATACAGTACCGAAAAAGGTGTCTTGAATATGGTAAGATTTCAATATTTAGTAGCTGTTGATGGCTCATCCCGATCAGAGGATGCAGTCGAGCATGCCGCACGGTTTACAGAGATATACGGTGCGGAACTGACCGCAATTCACGTGGTGGACTCCAGCGTGTACAAAGATCCGGATATCATCGAAGGTATGGAGACTGCCGGTGAACGATATCTCGAGAAGGTAGAAGAGATTGCGAAAGAGCATGGAGCAAACCTGTTGGAAGCAAAAGTAGTGGTTGGATCTCCATTTGAGGAGATACTTGACGAGGCATCCCGAATCGATGCGAGTGTGATCTTCATGGGCGCGACAGGCGCGTCCCACTCCGCCCACATCGGAACAGTTGCAAGCCGCGTGCTCAGGAGTTGTGAGTGCCATCTCATGCTGGTGCGTGGCGGCGCTGAAGGCTACAAAAATGTCCTGATCGCAACAGACGGCTCAAAGGATGCTGAGTATGCAGCGCAGTCCGGATTGAGCATCGCAAGACGGTTCAATGCGAAGGCGTCCGTATGCTACGTCGCTGACAGGGTGGATATCGACGAGACAAGGGTGGTGACTGCGGGTAGTGTTGGCGCTGGCAGGCGTTATGGCGATGTGCTGAAACTTCCCAAATCCGCGGTAAAGAAGTTGCGGGAGCGCATGCTCGATGAATCCACAAAGATTGCGGAACGGGTCAGAAAGATTGCGGATTCAAAAGGAGTTGAAGCGGAAATCATCGTGCGTGAGGGCAAACCTGCGCCCGAGATCCTGAAGATTGTGCGGGAAGAAGGTAATGACCTGGTGGTGATCGGATCCGCTGGAAAGGGCACAATCTCCAAATTGCTGGTCGGAAGCGTCTCTGAGAAGGTCGCATCGACAGCACCATGCTCGGTCATAATCGTTCGCGGAACCCGGATGGAACGTGTCGTTCCGGTGGACGAAGACTGAATAGTGGGCACAATA
>LGVF01552212.1_pt2 | contig 14092 bp, 13 predicted proteins | sample 469901 | NCBI WGS metagenome assembly LGVF01 (sample SAMN03893561, study PRJNA290197) | marine sediment metagenome | material: sediment; isolation source: combined push core samples #3730, #5133, and #5579 collected at Hydrate Ridge | place: Pacific Ocean: Hydrate Ridge | reverse complement strand
TATCAGTACCAGAGGTATCAGTACCAGAGGTATCAGTACCAGAGGTATCAGTACCAGAGGTAGCGGTCTCAACAATTATTGTTATTAGTAATAATAAGGCTAATGTCACTCTAACTCATGCTGTTCATGGTGAGAAGTATGGCTGCCCGTCTTGTCATGGTGATGCGACTCCAGGGCCATTAGATCTGGGTAAGAGTAAAGCCCATACTATGTGTAAAGGGTGTCATAAAATCCAAAATGGGCCAACGAAGTGTAGTGGTTGTCACGTAAAGTAACGTTGCTGCGGGTTGTTGTGATAGAACCGCTTCATCTGTAGGTGAGGTGGTTCTATTTATCGGGGGTGAAGCTCTGGTCTGGAATTTGGCAGGCTCTGAGCTGGTGAGGCGATGATGAATAGGATAGAGATTGTTAAAGGCGATATTACTCAGCTTGCGGTTGATGCCATCGTTAACGCAGCAAATCCGAGCCTTTTAGGTGGTAGTGGTGTCGATGGTGCAATACATCAAGCTGCAGGGCCAGTTCTTCTAGCAGAATGCCGCACCTTAGGGGGGTGTGAAGTTGGTTGTGCAAAACTAACAAAAGGATACAATTTGCCTGCCTCCTTTGTTATTCATACCGTGGGGCCAGTTTGGCGTGGCGGGCAAAATAATGAGGAATTGTTACTCTCTTCATGTTATAGCGAAAGTTTAAAGCTTGCGATAGCACGTGGAATTGAAACGATTGCGTTCCCTGCAGTGAGTTGTGGTGTTTATGGATTCCCTATCGCAATTGCTGCTGAAATTGCCATGCGTGAAGTGTGGAATGCCATCCGATGTAGTGATACATTGAGCCGAGTTGTTTTTGTTTGCTTTAGTGATGAGGTTTTTCAGGCACTAACACAAAGTGCTGGTCGCTATCCACTTATTGCAGAGTGAGTTAGTTTGATTTTTGTGACGGCTCTTGACTGATGACCTTACGTTTCCAGAACATTCGCCCGCTTGTCAGCAATGCAGTGGATAAGCTGATGTCCAATGCTGCAACAGCACACAGTAACCAGTAATTGTTTTGTGATACGCGAGACAGTGTGGCACCGAAGGCAATCATTAGGGTCAGGAAAAAAAGAAATCGTGGTCTGTAGCACTGCCACGGTTTAGGATTTGTGAGCACGGCAATACGGTTCAAGTTTTTATTACAAGCACGGGAGAAGAAGGTATACCCCTTAAGGACACCGATAGGGAAACCGAAACTGGGAATGAGCAAGTGGCAGTACTCCGCAGGGCGAATTTGTTGTGCTGCACAGACTAAATCGGCCGATTTTAGCAGCAGAATAATACTGCCGCCATACCAGATGATTGCTGCGAGAAGGTTCAGAGTGCGGTGTTGAGCCATCGGTAAGTCGCCTATTTACGGTAAAAGGATGATTGATGAACGTTTGAATCGTTCAATAAGGGCCGTGGCAGCTGTATTAAAAAAAAGCCAATTTCCTTTATAGCATGCTTTTAATTGAAGATGCAGTGAAAGTTTAACGTAATGTGGCATATTATTGGCGTATGAATTGTTTGGTGAAAAAGTTATTGTACTCAATTTGAGAGTGAAACAGACGATCACTTTTCTTGTAAAATTTGCAGTGGAGATAATATTATGAGACGGACAAAAATTGTATGTACAGTCGGTCCTGCATCATCAACTGATGATGTGTTGTCATCTATGATTAAGGCGGGAATGAATGTCGCTCGACTCAATTTTTCCCATGGTGACCATCTGTCACATGGCAAATTAATTAAGTCTATTCGTAGCTTTGCGGATAAACATGGGGAGCCTGTTGCTATTTTACAAGATCTTTGTGGCCCTAAAATACGTCTCGGCATGGTTGCTGAGTCAGGTGTTAAGTTGGTTCAGGGCGAACCTGTAACTCTGTGTGCTAGCGATCAGGAACAAGAAAGCTCTTTGCCCGTTGATTATTCTTCATTGCATGCAGATGTCCACGTCGGTGATGCGATTATGATTGCCGATGGTTTAATGGAGCTCCGTGTGACATCAATTGTTGGCGTTCGAGTGGAGTGTGTTGTCATTACGGGCGGTGTTGCTTATTCGCGTAAGGGCGTTAACTTATTATCCAGTGATTTGAGTATCCCCGCTTTTACCGACAAGGATCGTGCTGATCTCATGTTCGGCCTTGAACAGGGTGTTGATATTGTCGCGTTGTCATTTGTGCGTAAGGCTGACGACTTGAAGGAGATTCGTGCTTTGATAGCGAGTGCTGAATTTCGGCCTAAACTCATTGCAAAAATTGAGAAACCTGAAGCAGTTGAAAATATTGATGAGATTCTAGATGTGGTTGATGGGGTGATGATTGCTCGCGGCGATCTTGGCGTAGAGGTTCCCCTTGAAACCGTTCCAGTCTTGCAAAAACAACTTATTCGCAGTGCGCGGTTAAGGGGGCGCAGTGTGATCACCGCGACTCAAATGCTCTCTAGCATGGTGAGTAGTCCCCGTCCGACTCGTGCGGAGGCCACCGATGTTGCCAATGCCATTTATGATGGTACGGATGCCTTGATGTTGTCAGATGAAACCGCATCGGGTGATTACCCCGTCGAAGCGACACAGGTTTTAGATCGAATTGCTCGGGCAACGGAGCCACATGTTGGTGATGCTTTAGAGATGAAACAGACAGATCAAGTTGATCCCCCCTCGGTGTCATGGGCCGTTGGCCGCTCCGCTGGTTGGTTGGCTCGTGATTTACAGGCTTCGGCTATTTTAGCTTATACTCAATCGGGGTTTACCGCTTCATGTGTATCGCGATTTAGGCCTCCCTGCCCCGTTGTTGCTCTAACTCCGGATGCGCTGAGTTGTCGGCAGATGAATTTACTTTGGGGGGTAACGCCAGTATTGATCGAGGCGTGCCATGATACGGATGAGATGTTTAGCCGAGCTCAGCATGAAGTTTTGGCGCGCAATATTGCCACAGCAGAAGATCGAATTGTCGTGACTGCAGGCGCACCACTGTGGCAGCCGGGGTCGACAAATCTACTTAAGGTGATTGAGTTGAAGGGGAAGTGATGCAGTCAAATCGAAGAGAAATTTTGCTGGCAGCATTAAAGGATAATGACAGCGATGTACGGCAGGTGGCGGCAGAAGCTCTTGAACTCCTAGATCGATATCAGGGGTTAAATAGCCTTGAGCAGGTGTTGGTGTCAGGGCCTCTTCAGCAACGGGTCGCCGCAGTGTACGTGTTGGAATCGTTGAATTGTGCGGCAGCAAATTCTTTGTTGATGCTGGCACTGAAGGATAGTGATGATGATGTTCGTGCGGTAGCGATACAAATTGCTGGGGCAAGGCGGTTGCCTGAAGCCTTACCGGTGTTGGTTCAGTGTCTAAAGGCAGAGGCTGTTTCTGTCGCCGTGTATGCTGCTGGAGCGCTTGGACAATACAACGATCAGCGTTTGGTGCCTTATCTGCAAGCCATCTGTCGTCAGGCTGATACTGAACTGTTATGTGCCTCGCTGGAAGCATTGGGACAACTTGGGTTTGTCCAAGCAGAGGAAAGTGTGTGCGGTTATATTGACGACCTGNNGTTTGTGGCTATACCGACGATCTGCGGGCGGAGGTTCGAGGTGCCGCAGTGCGAGCCTTGGGCCTGCTTCACCCGTCGTAAGGTACGTCATCCATGTAAGAGCTACAGTAGCGTTTTCAGATCGATATCATGGCTGAGCGGGTCAACCTCGCCGGCAATGTTGAGACTGCTGTTGGTTAACTGTAGATCGTAAGGGTTGTCAATATTGCGCCCTTTATCGTCTTTGATGATGCGGATGGTACTGTTCTCTAAATTAAGAGCATCCATATCAACGATCAGACCAATTTCGTTGTTGATTAGCCGAACTAGGCTGCCGACGGGAAATGAGCCTAGGGTCTGTTCGAGAAGGTGGACAAATTTAGGATTGAGCTGAACACCCGCGAGCCTTTTCATGATTGCAATGGCTCGGCGTGGAGTGCTGGGCCGACGGTAGGCTCTTAATGTGGTGATGGCATCATACGTGTCAGCGATGGTGGTGATGTCGGTGAGTGTTGTATCCGAACTCATTGAGGTTATTGCGTTACGTGGATAGCCACTACGATCAAAGTGAAGATGGTGGCCCAAGATGATATCAATGGCTCTGGGGTCTATGTTGTCCATTTCACGGGCAATTTGCGCACCGAGTTCAGGGTGGTTTTTAATCTGCTCATATTCTGCACAGGAAAGCTGTCCTGCTTTTTTGATGATTTTGGGATCAATTTTAAGTTTTCCGAGGTCGTGTAACAGGCTACCAATACCAAGAATACTCAACGATTCTGAGTCCAACTGACATACCCTGCCGATGGTTAGAGCGATAACAGAAACATTGACCGAGTGACCATAGGTATAATCATCGTAATCTTTGATCATGTTTAGGGCAAGAAGAGCGTAGGGCGTCTTAATCATCTGCTGGATCATGTTGTCAACAGAGGTGATCACTTTGTCTGATTGGGGGATTTGGCCGTTGAGAATCTCCTCTGTTAGATTCTGAACTGCCGAAATTGCACCATCGTAGGCTTTTCTGCAGGCGCTGGCACCCGAATCGTTGCCACCTGATGCACTGTTGTCGCGTTGAGCCTGGCGTATATGGATGATATTCGCCTGAAAAATGATGTCGTTAAAATTGTTCCCTTGCAGTTTCCCCGTATTGAAAAGATCAACAAATTCGTTTAGATGCTGTTGCTGTAATCCTATTGAAAACTCAATCCCCTCAATGTTGAAGTGAGACAGTCTTGCGGCGATATGATTCGCAGCGGCATTACCGTCAGTGTACAGGTGGTCGCCGATAAACAGCGTGTCATCGACGAGGCCAAGTGTCATGGTTCGCTCTTCTACGAGGACATCTTGCAAGATATCCCACAGTGATTGGTATAGTTTCAAGCACGCAGGGTGTTGTGGCGGATAAAGTTTTAATCCGTTAAGTACTCCATTGAAAGCTTGGAGAAATAGGGTGTAGCGGCTTGAGTGGTTCATTGGGATTCATTTCGTAGGCGTAGCGCTTGTCGGGCCGCCGATGATAGATTGCGTTGTGATGACTTTGCATATTTCTTTAGCACTGCGAGGCTTTTCTCATCGTCGAAACGTCCCAGTGCCAATGCTGCTTGACAGCGAATTTCGGTGTACTCTTTTCTTTTGACAAACTTAACTTTTTGCAGCAGATGAATGAGGCTTGGCGCGCTTTCTGGATCCGCAATTTCACTTAAGGCCATGATAGCCACTTTTGTTGTCGCCTTCTCATGCAGGTACATGTCACGCTGGTTAGCGATTCGTAGTAGTTCAGGCGTGCATATCGGGTCACCTAATGCTCCCAGTGCCAAGATGACCTGATTGGGAAAGTCACAAACGCCTGATTTAAGGTGACTGATGAGAGCTTGACTTGACTCTTGTGCATTGATTCGCGCGAGGGCTCGAATTGCTTCATTAACCACTCGACCATCGCCATGATTAAGGTGGCTAACAAATGCCGGTATCAGTTTTTCACAACGGTTCTCCGATAAAATAGCAACGGAATTACGTACGACAAACCAGCGCTCGTCTTCAAGGCTTTCAATTAACGCTGGGAAGGCTTGTTCACCTAAGTCAATGAGTTGTTGGCTGAGAAACTTGCGTAATTTGTGGTCAATCTCTTCAGTCAGGCGGTTAACTAGAAGCTCCGGCAGTGAGTCGTTGAAGTGGGAGATGATATGTTGAGCAAGGTTCTGCCCCTTGGTGTCTGTTGCATTATCAATGAGCACGTCAATCACTGGTTTGCCACTGATGGAACGAACCGCCTGCGAAAGAACCGTAACGTAGCGTTTTGGTGCGCTCGGGTTTTGTATCCATGAATCAATGTGTTGGATTATGTGTACTGTTTGGTGTCGCTCGCCTCGAGCTAGAAATTGCTGTAGCGACTGGATTAATTGTCTTAAGCCGTGGAGGAATGGGCCTTCATTTTTTTGTGATGGTGTTTGAAGTATCTCGTCAAGGCGACGCAACAGCGCATTTAATGAAACTTCCTGTGGCGAAATTTCAGGACTTGAATTCGATTCAGCTGAGGTGTTATGTCGGTTTATGTCGTCACCACCATCATTTTTCTCAAGAGTTTTTTTACGGTTGAGAATTGAGTCAAGATTCAGTTCGTTCACTGCAATGGTTGATACACGTTGTTGATCTAAGATCTCATGGATACCACCCTGAGCTGTAACGGCTACGGGTTCACTGCATAGGGTACGAGCGAAGGTAAGTAGGTGGCGATCAATGAGATCAGGTAAAATCGTAACGGTTTTAATTTTATGGAAGAATAAACGCTCAGCTAACGTCTTGGGTAGCGGGCTCTTAAAGAGGAGAAGCGTTTCTTTGAATGAGAAGCCTTGGCGTGAAACCGCTAGGGTGAGAGCTGTTTGCTCGCGAGATGTAATCTGAGAAAATAATTCTAAGGATTGATTGATTGCACCATTAAGCGAAGGGTGTCCGTCAGGATAGTAGCTGACACTCTTTAGCAGCTTGGCAAAGCCAATCAATGCATTTTCAACAGTCTGATCGAGAGTTGTTTTCATAAGGCCTCTGTCGGCTTTAACCTGCCTTAGAACACTGTCGGGCGGTTCGTAGATTCAGGTTTAAATCAAGGGGGCAAATTAAATCATTTGAATTGAAAATGTGTGCACCGTCTTGATGCTGCTGGCTCCGAGTTTTCAACTCTAACTGTTGTTGTTGTATTTGTAAATAAATTCTCGCTATTCGTGGTGTCTATGGTCAAATGGCCCATAGACACCACGAGAAGTATTGGGTAGCGAGCTAGCGTTATAAGGCAGTAAGTGCTTTTGCTGCCGCCTCAATGGTTTGTTCGAGATCCTCTTGGCTGTGAGCAATACTCATAAATCCAGCTTCAAATTGAGAGGGGGCTAAATTGACTCCTGAGTCTAGCATTGAGCGGAAATAGCGACCGAAGGCTTCTGTGTCGCTGGTCAGTGCATCGTCAAAGTTGTTGACGGGGCCAGCGCAGAAATAGGTGCAGAACATTCCACCGACACGTTGCAAGCAGGTTGTCACCCCAGCGGCTGTAGCTGCTTGGCGCAGTCCCGCTTCAAGGAATGCACTCTTCTCCTCAATCTGTTGGTAGAAACCCTCCTCTTTCAGAAGCTTTAGGGTGGCAATCCCTGCACTCATTGCAAGTGGGTTGCCTGAGAGGGTTCCAGCTTGATAGACGCCACCTTCGGGTGAGAGTTGGTCCATCAGTTCCTTTTTGCCACCAAAAGCGCCAACCGGTAATCCGCCACCGATTATCTTGCCTAAGCAGACGAGATCGCCACGAACGTTGAAGCGTTCTTGAGCACCGCCGTAGGCGACACGAAATCCTGTCATCACTTCGTCAACAATTAACACGATTCCTTCAGCGGTGCAGAGGTCGCGCAGTCCTTGCAGGAAACCTTCCACTGGTGGAACACAGCCCATATTGCCAGCGATTGGCTCAAGGATGATGCAGGCGATCTCATTTTTATTGAGGGCAACAATTGATTTTACATCAGCGAGGTCATTGTATGTAGCGGTAAGGGTATCTTTCGCTACATCTGCTGGGATTCCCGGGGAAGTTGGAACGCCAAATGTTGCAGCACCGCTACCCGCTTTCACGAGTAAAGAATCGGCATGGCCATGGTAGCAACCATTAAATTTAAGAATCTTATCGCGGCCAGTACAACCGCGAGCGAGACGAATCGCACTCATGGTTGCTTCAGTGCCAGAGGAAACCATACGAACCTTTTCAATGTTCGGGTAGGCTTCGCAGACCATGTTGGCCAGTTCAATCTCTTTGTAGGTTGGTGCGCCAAACGATGCCCCGTTGCTCGCTGCGCTTTGAATCGCTTCGACCACTTTGGGGTGGCAATGGCCTAAAATCATTGGACCCCATGAACCAACATAGTCAATATACGATTGGTTGTCGGCATCGTAAATGCGTGAACCCGCAGATTTTTCGATAAAAATTGGATTGCAACCAACAGACGTAAAGGCACGAACAGGGCTGTTGACTCCACCGGGGATAACCTGTTTAGCCTGAGAAAAATAGGTGTTAGACTGTTCGTGTTTCATCGGTTCTCCTTGAGCAAATATTGGTAATAGTGAATTGAAGTTGGTAGACTGCTGGGTAAATCCATCATAATAGAACGATGAAAGCTATCACGGTTTAGGTGTCATGTCAATACTGCTAGGGTTGGATAGTTCCCTAGTTTTAATAGGTTAGCTATGGAGTGTGTGATGATATTGGGTGTTACGGGTGGTATTGCAACGGGAAAGAGTACTGTGGCAAAGATGTTGGCTGCAAAAGGTGCAATAGTGGTCAGTGCCGATGTGTTGTCGCGGCAACTTGTTTTGCCGGGAAGTCCCGTGTTGTCAAAGTTGGTGCAGTGTTTTGGTGGCCAGATACTAACTAAAGATGGGGCACTGAATCGGCAAAAATTGGCTGATCTCGTTTTCAGCGATTCTATTGCGCGTCAAGATTTAGAAAGTGTGATGCATCCTGCTATTGCTCTCTTATCAAAGCAATGTTTAGCACAGGCCGTTGAAAAACAGCAATCGACGGGTGGGTTAGTGGTCTATGAGGCACCGCTTCTTTATGAAGCGGGTGCAGAGTCGCGAGTTGATAAGGTGTTGGCGGTGACTGTTGATTCAGTTGTTCAGCTTAAACGCTTACAACGGCGTGATCAATGCGATGTGGTGGCGGCCAAGAGTCGCGTCGATTCTCAGATGCCACAACATGAAAAAGCGCGCCGTGCTGATTATGTGATAGACAATTCGAAAAGTTTGTTGGAGCTACAGCGTCATGTTGATGACGTTTATCGGCAGTTGTGCCCAGATTAAAGGGGTAGGTTGTGGGGATAAAAAAAAGGGCTTACGGTTATCCGTAAGCCCTTTTTGATTCTGAAATTTTAGATTAGTTTATTAGCGATAACCTAAGCGTGTTGATAGGGTTGCCGCGGCGTCAACAACTAATGGGGTGAGCTCTTTTTCCATCCGTTCGTTTGTGAAGCGCATGGATGGTCCGGATAGACTAATTGCACCAACGATACGGCGGGTGTAGTCACGGATCGGTGCGGCAATGCAGCGAACACCAGGATCGAGCTCTTCGTTGTCAAAGGCGAATCCCTGTTCCCGTACCATATTAAGGTCACTTTTAAGTCCAGCAAGCGTGGTGTGAGTGTTCGGGGTAAAGCCTTCAAGGTTTTTTTGCAGCAAGGTGTCGAGTTCTTCCTCAGAGAGGTTGGCAAGGTGAACTTTGCCAGCTGCCGTGCAGTAAGCCGGTAAGCGTGAACCAACTCGTGAGACGACACGTACCGTCATATCTGTTTCGACAACATCAAGGTAAACGACGTGGTTTTCCTTGAAGATCGCAACATATGCCGTTTCGTTACACTCATGAACCAGTTGTTCTAGGGTGAGTTTTGCTTGGCGTAGTAACCCCATTTGCTTAATAAAGGTTTGACCGAGCTCCAGTGACTTGAGGCCAAGGCGGTAGTTCTCTGTCGCCTTGTTCTGCTCAATGTAACCACGAGATTCTAACGTAGCAAGTAATCTGAATACGTTATTTTTATGGAGTTTAAGCCGCTTGCTCAACTCAGTAACGCCGAGTTCATCGACATCGTCGTGGAATTGCTCTAACAAGTCCAAGGCATGCGATACAGCTTGAATGATATATTCTGATTTGTCTTTTTTGGCGGGCATTTTATGTTCCCCGAATGCGTGTGACCGATAACTTAAATGAACGACTGTTGGCCTATGTATAGAATTGTTTTTCTCTTGTCAAGTACGGATGGTAAATAGTGTGAAATATGCTGTAAGTAAAAAGTAAACACATGCCACAGCGTGTTGCAATTTCATTTAAACACGTTGTTTTTTATCGGTTAAGTTTTTCGCACGTAATTACCATATTGGCTACGTAATGAATAACCCTTTATTGAAATATAGAATGTTGTTTTATAGCTGTCAAGTCGTTAAGTGAAAATAACAGGTATAAAATTATTTAAACGGCGCAGACTGGGGAAATTGAGGCGTATACAGTTCGTCTTGGGAATATAACAGATCGTTTTAATGACAATTTGACGCGTAAAGATCCTCTTGTTTTATTGTATTGAGTTTTTCATTATTTCATTAAGAACGGTTGTTGCAAAACACCCTGCTGGGAGTGCAAAACTAAGTTCCAGAACGGTACCATCTGTCACGTTGTGGCTGCGGCACTCGATTTGTTCAACAGGTACTCGCAGTGGACGGCGTTCGCCGCTCAATTTAAGCCCTGTTAGTTTAGTGAAGGCATCGCTGTCGAGATTTTCTTTATCGAGGATCGAATGTTCAATGACACCTGCTTGGTCTGCTGAAATCATTGCTTTGTGTCCTGGAAGTAAGCCCGAAGGGCTGATCTCAAGTCGGTCAGCTCGTATTTGCTCGGTTTCAGGATTTTCAACGCGAAAACAAGCCCCTTTATTGTGAATGTAAGCGATGTCACCAGGCCAAATGGTGTCGATGGAATCGAGTCGCATTGCAACTTGGGAATCGAATAGATGTGATTGGTAGGCCGATAAATAGAGGCGCAATAGTTTTCGTGGTAGGCCTAATACTGCTTGACGATGATCTTTGCCGCGCAGCAGGGTGTGTAGTAGGCGGCGCTCGTCACGAAAGCGTCCGGGCAGAGCCGCAAGCGCTCCTTCGGTATCTCCCTGTGCGTATGCTGTCGCAGCCATGTGCCAGCGGTCGTTGGAAATTTTATCTGGATCACCAATAATCAATTCTGCCGCGCGCTTGAAGTCTTCCTGCAATATCGCTCGGCCAATGAGGTGGTTGCAGGCCAGAGAACCGTAACGTTGCTCACCAAAAAAATTGGGTACGCCGGTATGTTCAAGAACGTGAAGAATGTCTAGAGCGCGTTGTTCGGCATCTTCTACCACATTGTGAATACGGATGTGGAAGCGGTTGCCGCGCAGATGACCAAGGCGAAGTTTGTTGGTGTGCTGACTACTGCTGAGGATGGTGATGTCATCAAGGTCAAGTGCATGGATTTTGGCCTGCTCAACCTGAGGCAGGGAGATCCATTGTCTCGTGATAGCCTTGGCATCCTTTAGCCCAGCGTAGCCAAGTTCTTTTTCTTTGATGCCAAGGGCACTGGCGATGCGTTGCATCATAGCAAAGGTACTCATCCCTTGTTTTTCGACGCGTAGAAATAGATGCTCCCCGGTACCGCATGGTTCATAGGCGGCAATCTCTTCGACGATAAAGTCCTCTGGCGCGTCTTTAATGGTTCCTGCGGTTCCTGCAAATGCCCGTGTTAGATAAGGTCTCATTATCCCTCCAGAGTATGTCGGTTGCGAAAACCCATCTCAATTGCTGGGACGTTTTCGGTCGCAAGAACGAAGTCAGCTTGACGTTGTTGATGCTGAAAGTGGATGGGTAGTCCTTGTCCTAGAAAGCGACGCATATATTTAGATTGCGGATATCCCGCAAGCTCAAGGGTATAGGGGCTTGGCAATTGATTGCTGTAGCCGTCAATTGTCGGGAAAGTTTCTGCGACCTGTTGGGCGTAATCTTCAACATCGGTAATAAAATAGAGATCGCCCGATGGCTTTATGTAGTAAAGCATTTGCGTCAAAAAGGTGTGGTTAACCAGTCGTCGATTCAGGTGGCGCTTCTTCGGCCACGGATCGGGGCAGTTGATGTAGATTGCCGTCAACATATCAGCAAAGCCAAAATGGCTCAGCAGGTAGCGCGCTTCCATTCGCATCACGCGAACATTGGTTAGCCCGCTTTCGTCAACACGGCGGCACGTTTTATAGCAACCCTTGTTGTAGATATCGATAGCAAGAAAATTGGTCGTGGGCTGTTGCGCTGCACGTTGAATAATGAAGTCACCAATGCCGCAACCGATCTCCAGTGCCAGAGGTTGAGCTGCTGGAAAGAGTTGGTTAAGGTCTTGATTGGCGGGGAGAGTTACCGAGTCAATAAATGTTGGTGAAAGGATTTGGATTTTGCGTTGTGTCATCGTATCGGTCCAGTTTAGTGAATGGGCGGTGGGCATGCCCTGTTGTTTATAATAGGCATGGCCGAATCTCGCGGGACATTAGCATGGAGCTCGGTGAAAGGCAATGAGTTCACCTTGGTGTGTTAGTGTTCTGCAGCCAGTTTAACTGTGTGTATTTGTGCAATTGTAGTGAAAAATCTTGAATTCGGCTGGCGTCATCGTTAGTGTGATGTGTTGTTGAATTTATTATCACCTTAAGGGGGAAGTTTCTCATGCTTATTGTTATGGATCATAGTGCTCAAGATTGCGATGTTGAACAGGTTAAGCTAGCGGTCCGTGAGATGGGCTTGCGACCCGAACCGATTCCGGGCAGCGAACGTACGGCGATTGGGGTTCTTGGTAACCAGGGCTACATTGATGATGCCACCATTCGCAATCTATCGGGGGTGCGCGAAGTGATCCATGTCAGTAAGCCCTATAAGTTGGTCTCACGTGATTTTCACCCTCAGCCGACCGTGGTTAGGGTTGGCGCGGTGTGTATTGGCGACGGCCATGCGCCGGTGATGATGGCGGGGCCGTGTTCGGTAGAGAGTGACGTGCAGATGATGGCCAGTGCTGAAGCCGTGAAGCAGGCTGGAGCACAGATTCTGCGTGGCGGGGCATTTAAACCGCGGACTGGGCCGCACTCTTTTCAGGGGATGGGTGTCGATGGCTTAAAGCTGCTTCGCCAAGCAGGTGATGCGGTGCAGATGCCTGTTGTGACCGAGGTGATGCGCATTGGCCAGCTTGACGATGTCTGTCGCTATGCTGATCTGTTGCAGATTGGTGCGCGTAATATGCAAAATTTCGACCTGCTGAAAGAGGTCGGCAAGCTTGATTTTCCCGTATTGTTAAAGCGAGGTATGAGTGCGACCATTGAGGAGTTTTTGGCTGCTGCTGAATATATTCTTGCCGAGGGCAACTCGCAGGTGATTTTGTGTGAGCGCGGAATTCGTACCTTTGAGCGGGCCACACGTAATACTCTCGATCTTTCCGTTGTTCCGTTGGTGCGTCAATTGAGTCACTTACCGATTATTGTCGATCCCAGTCATGCAACGGGGGTGAGGTCGTTGGTTCCGGTGATGGCAAAATCTGCGTTGGTTGCTGGAGCGCATGGTTTAATGGTTGAAGTGCATCACGATCCAGCGCGGGCGTTGTGCGATGGGGCTCAGAGCCTTGATGGTGCCGACTTTAAACAGTTGATGGCCGAGCTCGATGGTTTGCATCGTTATTTGGATTCGGCTGCGATGAAGACCATCGCTTAGGTTGCCAATACTTTAGCCCCACGGGGCGATGTTCTTGTTTTGATCGGTTTTCCAAGGGGTGCTATTTTATTTAGCACGCCAATAATTTATCTGACATATCTGCGGTTTCATTCGTTGATACGCCTTAGTGAGTGGAGTGGGTATTTGTGTCCAAAGTTGTTGTTGTCTCAGTCTTAGCGCCACTACCTAAGCCGTTACATTACCTCGTTCCTGAAACTCAAACTGATATTCTGATGGTTGGCAGTCGAGTTCGTGTCCCCCTTGGCAGACGTTTTGCTGTGGGGGTGGTGTTAGAGGTGCTCGATATTGATGATGTTGCCAAGCTGAAACCTGTCGCCGAAGCCCTTGATAGCGAGCCACTTCTTCAAGCTGAGTTGTTAACGTTTATCCGTCGCGCAAGTGCTTATTACGCTTTTCCCTTAGGTTTGGCGCTTAAGACCGCATTGCCGGCGGGGCTGGGTTCGTTGACCACAGCTCCTAAAATTAAACACGTTCGTGTTTATTCTCGTACTGAAACTCAATTGGCCGTGCGCGGCTCGGCGCAAAAACAAATTCTGGAGTGGATTGAGTGTCATGGGCCTATCGGTCTGGATGAATTGCGCCAACAATTCCCCACCCCCTACACCGTATTGCAACGCTTAGAAGCTCTTGACTTGATCTGCTGTGAGCAGAAAGAGAGTCAGCGTGATCCGTTTGTTGGTATCGAAGCCGTTTCTGATCAAGATTGGCCCCTCAATGAAGAGCAGTCTGGTGCTGTTGAGCAGATCTCTGCGGCGGTCA
>LGVF01196147.1_pt1 | contig 14101 bp, 14 predicted proteins | sample 469901 | NCBI WGS metagenome assembly LGVF01 (sample SAMN03893561, study PRJNA290197) | marine sediment metagenome | material: sediment; isolation source: combined push core samples #3730, #5133, and #5579 collected at Hydrate Ridge | place: Pacific Ocean: Hydrate Ridge | reverse complement strand
ACGCCGCACAAGCAAACGTGCAGATTGACGCAGAGATTGGGAAAAAGGGCCGTTTCCGGATGAAAACGAGCTAGTTATCCCCTGGCATATCCATCCTTGGCGGGGTGACGGGCTACGCAACCTGTTTGGTTGATTGTTTGTTCGTCGTTTTGTTCTTTGGCAACCCCTTGGAAAAGTCCTTGTTCGCCTAAGAGGGGTTTTCGCTCATTAAGAAAATAGTGCTTTTGTAGGGCTAAGGCCCTATTTTTTTTGTTTGCTCTAAGAAATTTATAGGCTTATAATCCTATGAAAAAGTTTTGGAGTTAATAAATGGGTGTAGTAGTCATAGAGATTTTCACTGCAGGCCAATGGCATAAAGCCGCTGTCTTCAGTCTTTATGGGGATGATTTCAGCGCAGGTTATCATGCCGGTGGGGGACTCTCTTATGACATAGACTACGTATTGCCACGCTTGGAGGAAGACCGCATTGTCGATCGTGTCGGGTGCCTCTATCCCATCAACTTCGATCTTTATGGCAACGAGAGTTGGCCAGCTTTTTTGCTGGATTTGTTGCCAACCGGGGCCGCCAGGGATGCCTGGTTGGAATTATTGAGGTTAAGCGACGATGATTCGTCATGGTGGCAGCTTCTTCGTTTTGCAACGGGGAATCCTCCTGGCAATCTTCGTATAGCTGGGGCTGCGGAGGAAGTATACATAGACCATCCCGGTTTTAATAGACAGGAAGTTGTCGAGAAAAACGTCGACTTTATCGAATACGCAGAAGCAAACGGCGCACTGGTTTCCGGAGCTTCGGACGTTCAAGGGCAGGCTCCCAAGTTTCTTCTTGTGGAAGACCACCAGAATCGATGGCATGCGGAAGGGGCTTTGCCGGATAATCAAGTTAAATGTTATTGGCTGGTCAAGTTTCCGAGAGGTAAAAAAGATGCGGACCGGCGCGTGCTTTTCAACGAGTCGCCTTATTATGAGGTGGCTCGTGCCTTCGGGGTGCGCACCGGGGCTCCTTTGGAATATCAGGATGATGCTCTGTTTGTTCGGCGTTTCGATCGCAGAGTTACCCAAAGTGGTGTTGAGAGGCTTGGTCTTGAAAGCATGGCCTCGGTCTGTGGCATCAGCGAATTTGGTTTCAGGGCTTCGCATAACGACTGTTGTGCGATGATTGGGAAATACGCAACCGACCCGCGTCGAGAGATTCTGGAATATATCAAACGGGATATCCTCAATGTTGCCCTGCGGAATACCGACAATCACAGCAGAAACACGGCTTTCCTCAAATATCCGTCGGGAACAGTAGAGTTGTCGCCACTCTTCGATTTTGCACCCATGTTTTTGGATCCTGAGGGGATCGCCAGGGCATCTCGTTGGGACGCTGAGGGTGAAAAAGAGATTGGACTGCCTGATTGGGGGCGTATAGCCGAAGACTTGGAGCAGGAAACAGGATTTTGCAGCACCGATCTTCGCCAATGGATGGCTGACCAGTCCCTTTTGGTTAAGCGCCTGCCCGAGACGATGAAGCATTGTGGCGTTGAGGAGGAGTTAATAGAGAGGTTGTCCAGAAGAATTGAAACGGTGACCCGGATGCTTCAAGAAGCGCGGACGTGAGGATGTGAGAACGGAAATCTTATGAAAAGACCTAGCGATAATGAGATAAAGCGGTTGCGCCAAGAGCTGTTTGACGACATCGAGGCGGGCCGTATAGGTTTGGCGGATGCAACGCGAAGAATGCGTAAAATTCTCGGAATGAATAGAAAGGAATACGCAGAAAAGGTCCTGAAGATCGGCTTTGAAACCCTTCAGGATGTCGAAACGGGTCGCGGCAATCCAACCTTGAAAACGCTTAGGGCTGTCGGTGCTCCTTTCGGCCTGGATGTCGGGTTTGTTCGCAAGAGAAACCGAGCTTGACCTCCGCTCACTTTTCCTTTCAATGGCTATGGAAAAACCCCGTTTTGCCATCTCCCCTTCAAGCACTATCCTTCCTAGAAGATAAAAGCGGTGTTCCCTTATGCGATCTCGCCAATCCGAGCCTAAAAAAGTAACTCGTATATCTCGCGGCGAATTTCAAACAAAAAAGGGGTTACGTCAACGACGTAACCCCTTGAATTTATTGTGGCGCGCGATGCAGGATTCGAACCTGCGACCTCTGCCTCCGGAGGGCAGCGCTCTATCCAGCTGAGCTAATCGCGCTTGGACCTGATGGTATAACTCATTCGCTGCGGAATTGCAACGGATAATTGTGGGGCTATGGCATCAATCCTTTGTCAGAAAAGAGGCCGAAGGCAGCAAGCGTTCGCTGCTGTGCAGGACCAGTAACAGCATGACAAATATCAGGCCGTTGTAAAGCAACAAAGCGCCGCCGTGATAGGGGATAGCGGGCAATAGAATGAACAGCCGCTCGGCAAAAAGCCCGGTCAATACCAACAACGAAACAGCCGAAACAAAGCGTAAGTCGCCTTTGGCCTGGCTGCCGAGCAAGGCGACAAAGGGAACCAGAAACAGGCCGAGCAGAAACAGCCAGCATAGCTCCCGTTCGGGGAAACTGGCCAGTCGTTCGGTGACGAAGTGAACCTCTTCGGGCAGGTTGGCATACCAGATGAGCAGGAACTGGGCGAAAAACAGTCCAGCCCAGAGGATGCTGAAACCGAACAACAGTAAGCCGACATCCCGCAAGTGATGAGCCGTATCCTTTGGCGCAATCTGCATCCTGGGGCGGAAGTAGAGCAGCATGGCCAGCCCAGAAACGGCAATACCGGCATAGAGGGCTTCGGTGAAGAAGTAAAGGCCGAACATGGTGCTGATCCAAGGGTAAGCCGCTGACATGAGCCAGTCGAACCCTAGTAGGCTCTGAGAAAGAACAAAGGTTGCCAGATAGATCACGGCATAACGGTCCTTGAAGGGGGCGCCGCTGGTGCTGTGCAGGGCCAGTTGCCGACCGGCAAGAAAAGTTAACAGTAAGCTGACCAGATTACGTCCCATAAAGAAAGGCCGGTTGAGCCAGATAGTGGGATGGTCGCTCCAGGGGAAAAGGTCAAGCTGGGGCCAGAGCAGGGCGAAGAGTAGCGCCAGAAGTAACAGCATGGGGTAGAGGGCGAGCAGCTCGCGGCGCAGGGAGGCGATCCATTGGGCTCGCACCAGGGCGGTCACCGCCGCGACAGCGACTGCACCCTGAATGATGGATCCCCAAAAGGTCAGGGTGAGGAGCAGTGAGCCGGGTTGATCGATGAGTCCACCGTATTCAATGAGACCGATGGTGGCGCCCAGAATCAACAGCAGGCTATAGCAGCCGCCGATGCTCAGTTTGGTGTCGTGCATGGGGCCACCTCGTCGGCAATGGTGATGATAAATCGCGAGTCGAAATCCTGTTCTTCGATCAGAGCATCGACTTGGGGCAGCCTGGCCAGAATTAGAAAGCCGGCAAAGGAGGCCAGCGCTCCGACCAGGATAGTCATCAGATAGCCGATAAGCAGAAAGGCTGGTACTGCCACAATCGGTTTGCCGCCGGTGATGACGGGCCAGTCGAGGGAGGTTAGAGCCGCCAGCAGGAAGCCGCCGCCGAAACCTGCCAGAGCCCCTCCCAGGGCAAATAATGGTAATTTGCTCGGTGTCTGGCCAAGCAATGTTTCGACTTCGCTGAGAGGGTAGGGGGTTCGCACTTCTAGTTGTTCACTGGGTACGCCGTTCTTTAGCAATTGTTCCAACTGCTGCAGAAAGGTTTGCTGATCGTGAAAGAAAAGCTGTTGGGCCATATCAGCGCTCCTTCAGTTCGGTAATCGACAATACCGGCAGAATCTTGATGAAGAGCAAAAAGAGCAAGAAAAACAAACCAAAAGAGCCTGCGGTAATGCCGATCTCGGTAAGGGACGGGGTGTAATTCCCCCAGGCATAAGGGTCGAAGTCCCTGGCTAGGGAAGTGACCACGATAACAAACCGCTCCAACCACATACCCACGTTGACCAGCAGAGAGAGGATGAACAGGTAGGTCAGGTTGCGTCTCAGGCGGCCGACAAACAGGGTTAGTGGCAGGATCGCGTTGCAGCTGATCATAATCCAGAACAGCAGTCGGTAGTCGCCGAGAGCGCGAAAACGGAATTGTTCCATTTCATATAGATTCCCGCTGTAGAAGGCCAGCCCCTGTTCGACAACATAAGCGAAGCCGACGATTAGAGAAGTTAGCAGCAGAATCTTGGCGATGGCTTCGATATGCGAGATGGGAATGTAGCTTTCCAGGCGCAGTAGGCGGCGCATGGGAATCACCAGCGTAATGACCATGGCTGTGCCGGAGAGGATGGCCCCGGCCACAAAATAAGGGGCGAAGATGGTGGTGTGCCAGCCGGGTACGATGCTCACCGCGAAGTCCCAGGAGACAATGGAGTGGACCGAGGCGACCAGGGGAGTGGCAAAGGCGGCTAGAAAGAAATAGAGCTTGGTATAGTGGCGCCATTGTTGGGAGTTGCCGACCCAGCCAAGGGACGCCAGGCGATAGACTTTACCGACGAAACCGGGGCGGCGACGGGCGACGATGGCCAGATCGGGAACCAGGCCGACAAAGAAAAACACCAGACTGACCAGCATATAGGTGGAGACGGCGAATACGTCCCACACCAGCGGCGAACGGAAATTGACCCACAATTGACGCTGGTTGGGGTAAGGAAACAGGAAGTAGGCGAGCCAGACGCGACCGAGGTGGATCAGGGGGAACAAGCCTGCCACCATCAAGGCGAAGATGGTCATCGCTTCGGCGGCCCGGTTGAAGCTGGTGCGAAAGCGGGCGCGGAAGATATAGAGCACCGCCGAGATCAGGGTGCCGGAATGAGCGATGCCGACCCAGAAGACAAAGTCGGTGATATAAACTCCCCAACCGACCGGGTGGCTGATGCCGGCAACGCCCATGCCGAGGGCGATCTGTCGGCTCCACAGGGCCATGCCGCCGAGAAACACCAATCCGGCTAAAAAAATGCAGGCCAGGTAGCAGCGACTCGGCCGACTCATGGCCGCGAGAACATCCTGTTCGATCTGCTCAGTGGAAGATGTGTTCTGCATGGTCTCTCAATCGTATAAATATCGGTCGTTAGCGACTGGTTCCGGTTACTCGGGGCGCAGGTAATGCACGCTCGGTTCGGTGCCTAGTTCGGCGAGGACCCGGTAAGCGCGCTGGCTATGGGTCAGGCGATAAATTTGCGACTCTTTATCGAGTAGATTGCCAAAGACGATGGCGCCAGCCGGGCAGCTCTGGGCACAGGCCGTGGTTACTTCACCGTCTTGTACCAGGCGTTTGTCGTCCTTGGCGCGATCCTTGGCGATGCGAATACGTTGCAGGCAGAGGGTGCATTTTTCCATCATTCCCTTGCTGCGCACAGGGACGTCAGGGTTACGCAACTGGTCAAGGGGCGGGGTGCGCTTATGCTGCCACCAGTTGAAACGCCGCACTTTGTAGGGGCAGTTGTTACTGCAGTAACGGGTGCCGACGCAGCGGTTGTAGACCTGCACGTTGAGTCCCTCGGGATTATGATAGGCGGCATAGACCGGACAGACGGCTTCACAGGGGGCATAGTTGCAGTGCTGGCAGAGCATGGGCAAAAAATCGACCCGACCGTGCTCATCGTAGAAGGGTTCAATGCGCAGCCAGGACATCTCTCTCCCGGCCAGATGGTCAGAGGCTCCAACCACCGGTACATTGTTCTCTATATAGCAGGAGGCGACACAGGCGCTGCAGCCGACGCAGCGCTGCAGGTCGATGGCCATGGTCCAGCGATAGTTTTCGTATTGTGGTTCGGGATAGAAGGACGCCCGGGGGCCGTGATGTTGCTGGTCGTTCTTTTTCTTGTGTTGGACCGGCTTGGGAATCAGGCCGCGCCCCTGTTGTGAAGGTGATCCCGCCAGGATTGGCAAGCGGTGCAGCTTTCCGGTAGATGTCAGCTTCAGGGCTTCCCAATAGCGCAGGGCCTCGCCGGTAACAGGATCGATGCCTGCCGCCGGGGCTGGCAGGCTGTCCATGGGCAGGGTCAGGACTTCGCTTGGCTGGCCGGGTTGGAGGCGCACCGGCTGTTTGCTCTGCCCGTCAGTGGATTTCATTTGCAGCTCGTCACCATCTTTCAGCCTAAGCAGGGCGGCGCTTTGCGGGGCGACGGAAACCCAACTGCCATAGGAAATGGTGGTAAGGGGGTCGGGAACTTCCGAGAGCAACTCCAGGCTGCGGCTGCGGCCGTCGAAGGAGCGGATTGACGGTGCTATGACTGCCACTGGCAGAGTCAGGGGAGCCTTCATTTGCAGGTTTTGCAACGCTTTTGCTGCGCGGACCCGGTTGAGGTGGATGGAAGGTTTTGGTTGGGGGGCAATCAGGAAACCATCCACCATGAATTGCTTAAGTTGTGCGCGGCTAAAGCGTTTTTGCCAGTTGTGTTGCAGATAGGTCTCCCAGTTGGCCGCCTGGCTTTTGCCGGTGGCCTGTTGCAGTAGTTTAAGCAGCAGGTCGCCCTCGCTAAGAGCCTGATGTCGCGGGGATGCCAACGGTTGCAGCAGGCCGATGATGCCCCGGCGGGGCTCGGTGTCCCCCCAGGTTTCGAGGCCATGAGCCAGAGGCAGGATCAAGTCCATCTGGTCGGTGGTGTCATCGGCTAGATCCGCCAGGCCGACCTTCAGCTGTGCTTTGGCCAGAGCCGCTTGCAGCCCCAGAGCCGTGGGGCTGTGGCGAACTGGATTGCAGCGGCTGATGAATAGCACCCCGATGCGGTCAGCGGCGAGCTGCTGGCTTAACTCTTTTAGGTCCAGCAGGGAACCGACCCGCGAATAATTTTCTGCCGCAGAAAAATCCAGACCGCCCCAAGGCAAGGCCGTCAACCACTGTAATAGAGCGCCGAGAAGGGCGACCGGTTGACCGTTAAGATGGCCGGTAGCGACCCCGCCGACAATCAATAGTGGTTTTTTGGCTTGTACAAAGCGCGAGGTTAATTCCTGCAGTTGTTGGGGTTTTAAGCCGGTTGCAACAGCGGTTGCGGCGAGGTCTGTGCTTGGAAGCAAGTCCTGCAGTGCTTGTGGCCAGCGGCTCCGATACCGGCTCTGGGAAGCCAGGGACTGCAGCAGCCAGAGCAACAGCGCCCCTTCACTGCCGGGTGTCAGGACCAGTCGGTCGTCAGCATTGGCACCGGTGAGGGAATAGTGTGGTTCCAGATGCATCCAGTGGCGTTTTTGATCTGCTGCCAGGGTGCTGGCCTGAGCGGTGTAATCGACGGGGCTGAGAAAGGTCTCGAGCAAGTCGGCACCGATGGTGATCAACAGATTGGCTTGGTCAACCCGATAGCGCGGCAGGTCGGCCCGGTCAAAGAGCAAGCCATAGCTTTGCCGCAGGGCGGCGTGGGAAAAGGGCTCAAACTCAGCCAGCCGTTCGATATCCAGAGAGTCACAGAACCCTTCGATGAGGGTATTCAGGGTGCCGCTGGTGCGACCGGCCAGCCAGGTATTTTTCCGGCCTTGCTGACGGCTAAGCTGCAGAGCTTCGGTGATTTCAGTTAATGCCTGAGCCCAGGAGATCGCCTGCAAACGACCGTCGGTTTGACGTTTAAGAGGGGTCTGCAATCGCTGCGGATGATAGAGTCGCCACAAGGAGGCCTGACCGCGCAGGCACAGACCGCCGCGATTGACAGGATGCCGAGGGTTTCCTTCAAGCTTGACCGGGCGGTTTTCCCGGATGCGGGCCAGCAGGCCGCAGTGGGCTGGGCATTCACAACAGGTCGATGGCTGCCAGGTTTCGGTCCCTGGAATGATGCCGTCTTCGGCTGGCACCAGTAGCGACACGAGCTCCTTCTGGCCCTTTTCGGAACCGCAGGACGAGAGTGCTGCGGCTCCGGAAACCAGGCCCAGCATCTGTAGAAACTGCCGTCGATCCATTCTTGATTCTCTCCGTTAAATCAGAAACTTTCCAGTGCTCATTCAAAGGGGGCAGATGAATACTACTTATGGCAGGTAGCGCAATCAAACGATGCGCCACGGCTGCGGTGGCAGCTCAAGCACCAGCCCATTTGCAAGGAGCGGACTCTGCGCACTTCCTGCATTTCAACGATGGCGCCATGACAGGCCGTACAATCCAGGCCGCTGCTGACGTGGCGCTTGTGAGAAAAGTAGATGAAGTCGGGTACTTGGTGAATGCGTTGCCAGCGAATCGGTTCGCCCTTTTGCTGATAGCTCAATAGCTTCTGGATTTCTGGCCGCTCGGTGGCGATGGATTGGTGGCAGGAAACACACTTGGCTACGGTCGGCATGCCGGCTTGCGGACCCTGTGTTACCGATTCGTGACAGAAGTCGCAGGCCAGGCCCAGACGGCCAGCATGAACTGTATGAGGGAAAGCAATGGGTTGGCTGTTATCCCGATGCGTTGCAGGCCTGAACCAGGCCAACGCTGCAATGAGAAGTAAAAAGCCGCCAAAGTAGGCGCATAACAGGGAATGGGGCAACCACTTGGGCATTGTGAAGCCTCTTTGGGCCGAGCAGCAGGTTGAAGGAGTTTGCCAGGGGACCGACAGAAAAATCGGTGATCGGTCCTTTAAGCCCTATAACTACCTAGTGCGGCGTTGATTGAGCCGTTTGGTGATCAAGCAGATAATCGGCTACGGCGCCAGCTTCTTGCTCTGTCAGGCCGAGGTTGGGCATCGCCGGATAGTCTGGGTCGACCTTTTGCGGATTGCGCAGAAAATCCGTCAGTTTAGCTTTGTTCGGACGATATGCTGCGAGCACGCTGTTGAGCGGCGGCCCAATCAGGCGTTGGTCGAAACGATGACAGACGCTGCATTTTTGTTGGAACAGTTGGTTGCCGTCGACTGCCGGTGATGTTTTTAGTTTTGCTGCAGCCTGTGGAGCAGGCGGGGTGGCCGTTTCCTGACTCGTCACCGGAGGGAGTTGTAGACCGGCCAGAGTGGCCCCTGTAAGGGTGTTCTCGCGAGCGGTTTGAGCTCCCAAAACCCAGAGCATGGCCAGTATCATAATGCCGGTCAGGGGGGGCGCCAGAGGCAGTGGTCGTTTTTGCAACAGTGGCCTGATCGTCATCAGGGCCAGGCCAGCACTTGTCATCAGGGCCAGGGCGGCAATCAGATAGAGATCCAGGGAACGGGCCAGTTCTGGGATCAGCAGCAACTCCAGAACCTGAGAAAGAGGCCAGAGCAGTGCTGCTACGAAAATTAGTAGCTTGCGGATGTGACGACGGTCGAGTCCGGCCAGCATTAGAGCCAGCAGGGTGAATTGAGCAAAACGGACGGCGCCGTGCCAGGATAATAGTAACGGTGGCCGGCTGGTGAGAAAGGGCCAGGTCTCAGGGGTTAGCAGCAGGCTTTCGGCGTTAAGAAGAAAATAGCAGATCGACAACAGTAATAAATCGCCGGCTGCAATCGCAGCGAGGGACAGGCGCCCGGTTGAGTGAGCTCCCCTAAGGTGCTGCCGGGCTGCCAGAATGAGGGCTAGGCCGATGATGAATAGGACAGTCACCCCCCCCCAGAAGTGGCCGTTGAAAAGTGCTGCGCGATAGGCGATTTTCATCAGCAGCAGGTTGCAGGCCATGACCAGGGCGATTAACAGACCGGCACGTCTGCCGGTAAGCACTTTGGGCCCGGAAGAGGTTTCGGGCGGGGGCGGGAGTAGAGAGCTGGTTGTAAAGAGGGTTTTGCCGGGCAGGGCGAGCAGAGCCTCGCCCACCAGGTAGCCGAGGGACAGGCAGAGCAGGGTCTGGCAAGCACCCTGCATCACTTTGATAAGGAGCAACTGTTCCTGGATGACCGGCAGCATTCGGGATCCCTGGGATGTGGGAGGAAAGGGATTGCAAGACCATTGGCGGTCAGTGTGCAACCGTCAGCCTAGCTCAGATAAGCTACTTGGTCATTAAAGCATAAATCCCTTGTTTTGCAACACTTTTGCCCTTTGCGTGCAGATTGGACGACCCTTTTAGTTGCTGTTCGAGAGAACAGCCGTTACAGGGATTCGTAATGTAGGAGTTCGAGGACTGCTGGTGTGCAGAGTTACATAGCCGGCATAGCGGCTTTTGTTCGTGTTGGGAACTAAGCGGATAGAGATCTGTACGTTCTTTCCAGGCTCAAGTTGCGAGGAGGAAAGCTCAGCTTGGAGTTCCTCACTGGTGGTTTTAAGGTTGGAGAGGAATAGCTTTGTAGTGCCATCGTTACGCAGGTTGATGGTGCCTGTGAAGGGCGCTTTGCCTTTTCCGGCGCTGAACTGTAGACGTCTGGGCGAGACTAGCAGTTCCTTTTGCACCTCGCCCTGTAGGCGGAACGTGGCCTTCTGTTGGTCGGGGTCGTTAGAATAGACATAGACCTTTTTGGTGACTGCTCCCTGGAATCCCTTGGAATTAAACGTAGTCTTTAATTCACCCCATTCGCCGGGGGCCAGTTCCTTCGCGGACAACAACGCTGCCGTGCAACCGCAGGAACTGCGTACCTTGCTGATGATTAGCGGCGTATCGCCGGTGTTTTGGAAGCGAAAGGTGTGTTCGGTTTTGCTGCCTTCTGCCACTCGACCGAAGTTGAAAAGCGCCGTTTCCGCCTGGAGGCGCGGGGTAGCCAGAACCGTTGTTGGCAGAATCAGGAGTGTCAGTAACATCAGTAGGTATTTCATCATTGTGGATGCCCTGTTGTTAGATGAAAACGTTGCTAATTCTATGGTAACTATATAGCACAAAAAAGGACTTGATTGCCAGAGGCCCGGGAACGGGCGAATAAATTGACACCCTATTTACCGATCTGCTATAGAATGACTTCGATTTGGACTTACAGGAAAAACGGAGGTTTATGCCGTCACGGGGATTGGAAAAATTATACAGCCGAGAGCATATCGCTCGGCGAGTTCAGTGCCTCGGTGAGGAAATCAGCCGTGATTACGCTGGCAAAGACCTATTGTTGGTTGGTGTGTTGAAGGGCGCTTTTTTGTTTTTTGCTGATTTGGTGCGGGCGATTTCCCTGCCAGCGAAGGTGGACTTTGTGAGGGTGGCCAGCTACGGGCCTCACACTCAGACTACAGGATTGGTGGAATTTCGAAAAGATCTGGAAATGTCTGTTGCCGATCGTCATGTTTTGATTGTTGATGATATTCTTGATAGCGGCTTTACCCTGGAAGCGCTCTGCCGGCAACTGGTCGGCCGCCAACCGGCAAGTCTTAAAACCTGCGTATTGCTCGATAAACGACATGCTCGACAAACATCCTTTGAGGCTGATTATGTCGGCATCAGTTTTGATAGCGGGTTTGTCGTCGGTTATGGCCTCGATTATCAGGAAACCTATCGAAACCTTGCTGATATTTATCTATTCGATCCGGCACTGTCGGTTTAGGGGGAGGATTTTTTGTGGTAATTCAATGCCCTCATTGCCAAGCCTGCTTCAAGCTGCCGCAGAATAAAGTAAAACCGGGCGGTACCAAGGTGCGGTGCACCAAGTGTAAGATCATTTTTATGGTTACTCCTCCTCAGGACGACGTTCTGACAGAGGATGCAAGTGCCGATGCCAGCGCAAAGGGGTTTGGCGAAGAGAACGCGCTAGACAAGGAACTCGATAGTGCCGATTTTTTTACCGATGGCGATGAAGGGGATGAGTTCCTGCTCGGCGAGACGACCTTTGAAGACGATGACGACGACTTTTTGGCGGTGGATGGTGCAGAGTTCGAGGAGCAAAGTGACTTAGACTGGTCCGATGATTCGGATCTGTCCCCTTTAATCCCGGATTCGGAACAGGCTGGCGAAATATCTTTTGCCGATGAACTTTTGTATGGAGATCCTGGGGAGCCTCAGACTGCAGAACCGCCGGCGCAAGAGGTGCCTCTGGAGGTTTCGCTGACCCTTGCAGAGGAGGATGAGCCCGAGATCGACGAGGCGGATTCGGGGCTGCCCGAAGAGGATTTATTTTTTGACGAAGGGTCGTCTCGCGTATCCTTGCCTGCTCCACGCCCACCGGCGGAGCGCCGCAAACAATCTTACTGGGGATGGATGTGGTTGCTGGTGTTGCTGCTTCTGATAGCTGGCGGTGGTTATGTCTATCATGCACGACAGCAACTGACGGCTTCTTGGCAGAAACTGCTGGTTGATTGGCAACTGATCCCAGCCCCGCCAGCCGAAGGCAAGGAGCTGAAACCGGTAAGTCTGACGGGTTATGTTTTAAACAACCAACGAGAAGGCCGGTTGTTTATAATCCAAGGTCAGGTGTTGAATGAAGGAGCCGAACCGCGGGCGACTATTGTCGTGCAGGGTAGGGTCTATGATGCTAAGGGCGTGCAATTGGCCCAGCAAAGAGCCTTTTGCGGCAATCCTATGGGCAAGGAGCAGCTTCGCGTTTGGCCGTTAATGCGCATGACAGAGCGGATGCAGAATCAGTTTGGAGAAATGCTGGCCAATCTTAATTTGGAACCACAGCGGGCCATCCCCTTTACCCTGGTGTTCAAGGATTTGCCCGGTGAGGTGGTGGCATTTGATGTAATCGTGGAGGCTAGCGAACCGGTTATCAAATAGCCGATATCGGCGCCAGTCTGAAAATGAAAAAGCCGCCTTAAAGGGCGGCTTTTTTCATTGTTGATAAATTTCCGGTCTAGGCGGTCTAGGCGGTCATTCGGTCAGGGCTTGGGCTCATCGTCTTTTTTGGTTTTCGGGGTGACGTCGATTTCGTCTTTCCCTTGGATGCTTCTGCGAAAATTATTGATGCCTTTGCCGAGGGCAGCACCGATTTCGGGAAGCTTGCGGCCACCGAAAATCAGCACGACAACGGCCAGAATCAGTATTAATTCAAAGGTGCCGGGTATTCCCATGCGTTCCTCTTCGGACCTTGTTAAAGGAAGAGAGGAGCGCCTTTAGGGGCGCTCCTCTCCGCTTTTTTGTCAGGGAGCTTTGATGCAGTCTACGGGGCAGCAGTCAACGCAAGCGCCGCAATCGGTGCACTCATCGGCGTTGATCACGCGGATGTCGCCCTGCTCTGCAATGGCACCCAGGGGACAGGAGTCGTCGCAGGCACCGCAGTTGATACATTCGTCAGTGATTGTATAGGCCATGGGGGGTCACATCCTTTGTGTTAAGATAAGATTCATCGTTTTAGTGGTAAGCATGATGGAAAAAGAGAAATAGGGAATCCCCTGAAGTCTCTCCATGTCCGCTTTATTGTTAGGGAGCTTTGATGCAGTCTACGGGGCAGCAGTCAACGCAAGCGCCGCAATCGGTGCACTCATCGGCGTTGATCACGCGGATATCACCCTGCTCTGCAATGGCGCCCAGAGGACAGGAATCGTCGCAGGCACCGCAGTTGATGCATTCTTCAGTAATGGTATAGGCCAAGGGATTCACCTCCTTTTCTTTAAGATAGGAATCATGGCTTGATGCCACAACGGTATATATACAACAGCTCCAGTTTGCTTGTCCACCCAAAAGCTGCCGATTGCTAGGCTGGTCCATAAAAGCCCTTGCAATTCCAAGGTCTCTGCTTTAGTATTCCGAAGTTTGTACCGGATACGGAAGGCGCTGTTTTTATAAAAAAGCGTTTTATTGTTCAAGAGTTAGGCGTCCTTTTAATGGTTTGCCTAACAAAAAAGCTAAGGGGAAAACTCATGGATATTCTTGCACTAAATTGTGGCAGTTCATCGGTAAAATATCAGCTTTATAACTGGGACAAAAAGGAAGTTATTGCCAAGGGCGCGGTTGAAAGGGTCGGAATCGGCGAGTCCTTCATTGCCCATGAAGTACCCGGCCGCGACGACTATAAGTTTGCCCAGGATTGTTCCGATCATACCGTTGCCATCGGCCTGATCATCAAGACCCTGACCGACGCANNAAGTTGGTGTCGTTAAGACCATGGATGAAATCTCCGCGGTTGGTCATCGTGTGGTTCACGGGGGGGAAAAGTTCGCCAGCTCGGTGCTGATCGACGTTTCGGTACTCGACGCGATCAAGGAGGTGCAACACCTGGCTCCCTTGCATAACCCGCCGAACATTATGGGTATCGAAGCCGCACAAAAGGTGCTGCCTAACGTTCCCCATGTAGCGATCTTCGACACCGCTTTCCATCAGACCATGCCCGAACAAGCGTTCATTTACCCCTTGCCTTACGAGTGGTATGAAAATCATAGCGTGCGGCGCTACGGTTTC
>LGVF01075323.1_pt1 | contig 14102 bp, 13 predicted proteins | sample 469901 | NCBI WGS metagenome assembly LGVF01 (sample SAMN03893561, study PRJNA290197) | marine sediment metagenome | material: sediment; isolation source: combined push core samples #3730, #5133, and #5579 collected at Hydrate Ridge | place: Pacific Ocean: Hydrate Ridge | reverse complement strand
GAAGCCACAAGATACAGCACATAGAACGGGCTCATGGCCAGTTGACAAACCATATCTTCACTAAGATTTTTCACCGCAAACCATCCTTTCAATTACTGCTAAGCGCTCCAACAAAACTGGTATGGGAAAAACTTACCATGGTATAAATATTTAAAAAGCAAGGACCTGACCAGGAAATTGTGTACAATTGTTAAAAAAAACAAAACCATCTCCTCACACAAACCTAACAATTCTCCTCTAAAGAATTTGGGGCTTTTTGTGGTAGCCGTGATCATGCTAGTATCCGTCGAATTTTTTAGTTTTGAAGCACAATACAGGCCGAGCATCTAATTGACATTTGCTCGGGTTTTTTACGGCCAAGAGTCATCCCCGACCCTGAGCCGCTGCACAGAAATAACAAAACGCGGTTGTTTTTCAGTCAGGCGCCATCCTCAATCCCTTTGGGGGCAAGCGACCGAATGAAAACGTAATGAAGGTGGAAAGGACAGTACAAAAATCATGAGCACTGAACTTCTTCTAATCGGGGTCGGCGTCCTCGCCATTATCGCAGTCCTGGACATCATGGTCGGGGTCAGCAATGACGCGGTCAACTTCCTCAATTCATCACTTGGCTCGAGGGTGGCATCGAGAACGACCATCATGATCATCGCCAGCGCGGGCATTATTGCCGGAGTGACCTTCTCCAGCGGCATGATGGAGGTAGCCCGCAAGGGGATTTTCCATCCCCAGTTCTTCACCATGCCGGAGCTGCTGACCATCTTTCTGGCGGTAATGATCACCGACATCATCCTGCTCGACCTCTTCAACACCTACGGGTTGCCCACCTCCACCACGGTTTCCGTGGTCTTCGAGCTGCTCGGTGCCGCCGTCGCCGTGTCATTACTCAAGATTATGCAGAATGGAGAGAGCTTCACCAACATCGCTCAGTACATCAACACGGCCAAGGCGATCACCATCATTATGGGGATTTTGCTTTCGGTGGCGATCTCCTTTGTATTAGGTGCCGCGGCCCAGCTCTGTACCCGCCTGCTCTTCACCTTTGACTACCAGCAGCGAATCAAGCGCTATGGAGCCCTATGGGGCGGCATGGCTATGACCTCCATCACCTACTTCATTCTTGTAAAGGGAGCCAAAGGCGCTTCTTTTATGACAAAGGAAAACCTGGTCTGGATCAAAGGCCATACCCCGCTGCTCCTGCTGATTATCTTTATTACTTCCGCTATCATCCTGCAAATCCTTCAGATGCTGCGGTTTAATATCCTTAAGCCAATCGTGTTGGTCGGAACTTTCGCTTTGGCCATGGCCTTTGCCGCTAACGACCTGGTGAACTTCATTGGTGTCCCTCTGGCCGGCCTCCAGGCCTACAAAACCGCCATGGCCGCTGCCAACCCCCTCACCGCAACCATGGGTGCCCTGGGCATGAAAGCCCAGGCGAACACCTTGTTCTTACTGGTGGCTGGGGTCATCATGGTCCTGACCCTGTGGCTATCGAAAAAATCGCGCACAGTTTCCGAAACCGAACTTAGCCTCAGTCAGCAGGATGAAGGCAACGAACGCTTTGAATCGATTTTTCTTTCACGCGCCCTGGTTCGCTTGGTGCTACACATTTTTGAGACCGCCCGACTGATCGTTCCCCGAGGACTGCGGAGCTTTATCAGCCGCCGGCTCGACTCCAGAACCGCCACAGCCACTCTAGAAGGCGGAGAACGACCCTCCTTTGACCTGTTGCGGGCCTCAGTCAACCTGATGGTGGCCAGTGCCGTGGTCTCCTATGCCACCTCCAACAAGCTTCCTCTCTCGACCACCTATGTCACCTTCATGGTCGCCATGGGCAGTTCCTTTGCCGACCGGGCCTGGGGACGAGAAAGTGCTGTCTACCGCGTGACCGGCGTTCTCACTGTGATCGGCGGCTGGTTCATGACGGCCATCATCGCCTTTACCTTTGCTGGACTATTTGCCACGATCATCTTCTACGGTAAAGGCTTTGGCGTCCTCTTTTTGCTGGCACTTGCCGGCGCTCTGATCTGGAATGCTCACCGCAAACACCGCACCATGTCCGAAGAAGCGCACAAAGAAACGATCTTTAACCTCAAATCAGTCGAGAATCCTCAGGAAAGCGTCGAAACAACCTTTGAACATATGGCTTTTTTGCTGGAGGAGATTCGCCTATCCCTAAACGCTTCCCTAGGCGCCCTGTTTCGGCAGAGCCAAGACCGTCTAGGAATAGAACGTAAAAGACTTAGCAAAATTCAGAGGTGGTCCAACATCATCAGCGCCAATGTTTTCAAAACGATGCGTTTGCTTGACCAAGGAGATCTGGCCGTTTCCCACAAATATCCCCAGACCGTCCGGCGCCTGCAAAAACTTACCGACGGCCACCGGGATATCGTGCTGCGCGCCTATACCCACGTCGGCAATCATCACAAGGGATTGCTTCCGGTGCAGATTGAAGAGTTGGAGCAGGTACGCGAGCTATTGGACGAAATTCTGCTTGAAGTGGAAGAAACCTTCAACCGCCGGCAGACAGCCAACCTCGACCGGCTGGCGGAAAAAGATCTTCGATTGCGAAACCTGGCTGCCGAACTTAACATCAAACAGGTCGCTCGCATTCATGACAGTGCCTCCAAGACTCGTCTGAGCATCCTTTACTACGCGATCGTCGGCAACGCGATGATGATTTCCAAACAGAACCTCGAGTTGCTGGAAATCTTCAATCTTTCCTTCGGAGAAATTGAATAATCTCTATAGGATTTCTGAATCAAAATATCTAGCACAACCATAAAACGCCTCCGATTCTAATTTGAATCGGAGGCGTTTTGCTTTGTCTATTCTGCTGTTTTTTCAGACTTCTTTCTCTATTAGATATCTTGCAGCATTGAATCGACACTGCTATAAAATCTTTAAAATATATGCTCCTAAAGCTCAAGCCTAGGGGTAGTGTGAACCCGCAGACAACCAAGTGACAGCACAGCCAGCTAAAGCTGGCTACCCGCAAGCGTTTCAGCGACAACAATGCTCTGCATTAATCTCCGATGGCCTCCGACCAGGACTGGAAGGTTTTTCCATGTCACAAACAATCAGCTATATCGACTCCGCACTGGGACTCAATGAAGACCCTCAGACCTTGCTGCGAAAACTATTTTGGACCGGCCTTCTTTGCCTTACGTTGCTGTTGATCCTGGCAACCTATGGCGTCTATCGAGCCTATAGCTGGCGGCTTATTGAAAGCGCCCATGCAGAGGCAAAAGCCACCTGCCAGGTACTTCTGGTCAAAGAAAAAAAGCATCTTTTCTCCATGGATGAAAGGGGCCAGGCCCGGCTCAAACTAGAGAACTCCGAACAGGCCAGCTTCGAAAAACGCTTGCAAAAATACTTCCAGCCTTTGGGCATCGACTCCGTTAAAATCTGGGATTTGCACCGCCAAGCGGTCAACTTAACGGAAGATAAGAATACTCACCTAATGGGCGCCATCCCCACAGCGCTTGATCAGGCCCTGGGAGGACAAGGTGTCTCGGTTCTAGGCAAAGCCAATGCTGTTGACCTGAAGGGACAAGAAGGAGGGAGAGCAGCAAACCAGGTAATCAGCTATCTACCGATCTGGGGAAGAAACAAAGAGATTCTGGGTGCTATCGAGATTCGGCGGAGCGTCGAAAGTTATCGTGGAGAAATCCGTCGCGGCGTGACCTTTTTTGCCCTGTTGCTGGGATCGGCGCTCCTCGCCCTGCTCGGCTGCGTCTTTTTTCTGGTGAGCAAGAGCGCCAACCGTCTGGCGAAAACCCAACAGGTTCTGCGCAGCCTGGCTACGACCGATTCCTTGACCGGCCTCTACAACCGCCGGGAGATCCTGGCCATAGCCAGTGACCATTTTTCAAAGGAACAAGAGAACAAGCGTCACAAAACCCCAATAAATTTTGGCCTGCTGATGCTCGATTTTGATAATTTCAAGGAAATCAACGATACCTACGGTCATCCCGTAGGCGACCAGGTACTACAGGTGTTGGCGACCCGCATTCGTGCCGCCGTGCGTCCCTACGACATCATAGGAAGGGTCGGCGGCGAAGAGTTTCTGGTGGTTTTGCCCGACAGCAGCCTTGAGCAGTGCCAGGAGATAGCCGAACGCTTATGCAAAACGGTACGGGAAAACCCCTTTGAGCTGAACGAGTTGCAGATTCGTGGTTCGATCAGCATCGGCGGAGCGACGGTCAAGCCTCCGGACCGGGACCTGGAAGTGTTGCTACAAAGAGCCGACAAAAGGCTCTATCAGGCCAAAAACCGCGGCAAAGATCGCGTCTCCTGGGCCGATGAAGCGGTATTTGACTCACGCCTGTCGTGTCAATCAAGTCCTTGTTAGCGAAGCGCTACAACTGAAGGCACCGCTACTCCAGTCGCAGCTTCACCACATGCGCAAAATCTCACCGGGCTGGCGCCCATCCGTCTTTCTGCCACGCCTTTCACTGAAGTTTTTTTCACAGCCCGGACAACACCAACCTGCCAATACTGCAGAAAACCGTGGCCCGGCGGTATTTTCGCCTTAATTGGTCAGGGACTGAATCGGCGCTGGAATCCTGCCACCGCGCGCAATAAAATCCTCGGAGCTGAATTTGTGCACCGCCATCACTGGTGCGCTGCCAAGCAGACCGCCGAATTCCACCATGTCCCCTTCTTTGGTTCCGGGAGCGGGAATAATGCGCACAGCGGTGGTTTTCTTGTTGATCATGCCGATGGCCATCTCGTCGGCGATAATGGCCGACAGGGTGGCCGCAGAGGTATCCCCGGGCACGGCGACCATATCGAGACCCACCGAACAGACACAGGTCATGGCCTCGAGTTTATCTAAAGTGAGGGAACCTCGCTGCACCGCCTTAATCATGCCTTGATCCTCGCTCACCGGGATAAAGGCTCCGCTCAGACCACCCACGGAAGAAGACGCCATAGCGCCCCCTTTCTTGACCGCATCGTTCAGCAGCGCCAAAGCGGCAGTGGTGCCATGAGTGCCGCAACTCTCCAGGCCCATGGCTTCCAATATCGCCGCCACACTATCACCGACGGCCGGAGTCGGCGCCAGGGACAGGTCGAGCACTCCGAACTGAGCGTCGAGCCGGCGGGCCACCTCTTTGCCGACCATTTCGCCCATGCGTGTGATCTTAAAGGCGGTCTTCTTGATGCATTCGGCGATATCGCCAAAAGTGGGATTTTCCAAAGCACGAACCGCGGCATTAACCACGCCGGGCCCGCTGACCCCGACATTAATCACGCAGTCCGGCTCACCAACCCCGTGAAAGGCACCGGCCATAAAGGGGTTGTCCTCGGGGGCGTTGGCAAAAATGACCAACTTGGCGCAACCGATGCCATTGCGATCCCCGGTCAGTTCCGCGGTCTGCTTGATAATGCGGCCCATCATGGCCACCGCATCCATATTTATACCGGCCTTGGTGGTAGCCACATTCACTGAAGCACAGACCTTTTGGGTCGACGCCAAAGCCTTTGGAATAGAATTGATCAGATTAAGATCGCCGCGGGTCATGCCTTTTTGCACCAGAGCGCTAAAACCGCCAACAAAATCGACGCCGATCTCCTGCGCCACCCGGTCCAGAGTCTCCGCCACAGACGTATAATCATCGGCCTCGCAGCTCTCCGCAACGATGGCGATGGGGGTAACGGAAATCCGCTTGTTAATCACCGGAATGCCGTAGAGGCTTTCGATCTCCTCGGTGGTCTGGACCAACTTCTCGGCGCAGCTCAGAATGCGCTTATAGATATTTTCATTGAACACCTTGATATCGGGATGGCTGCAGCCACGCAGGCTGATGCCCATGGTCACCGTACGGATATCGAGGTGCTGATGGGACACCATGTTGATGGTCTCCAGGATCTCTTCGGGATGGATAAGCATGGTCGACCTCCTCAGATCCTGTGCATGAAGCGGAAGGCATCTTCATGCTGCACGTTAATCTCGACGCCCAACTCCTTGCCGATGACCGACATGGCCCCTTGAAAAGCGCTCAGATCGAAATCCTCGGCCTGAACCTCGGCGAGCATAATCATGGTGAACAGATCACTCATGGTGGTTTGGCGAATATCGGCAATATTGACGCTGTGCTCGGCCATCACCCGGGTCACCCCCGCGACGATGCCGACTCTGTCCATACCGATGACCGTAATGACAAAACGACTTGATGACATGTTCGTTCCTTTTCTAGCTGATATGAATGTATGAATGCCTATAATCGAAATAGTCTATTTGCAAACGCGCTGACCGCGACCCGGCAGCGAAAGAAAGTGTCCTCCACGCTCGGCTCTTTAGCAATCATTCCAATAACTTGACAGCATCACTGACGGGAGACAACTCCCCTTCGAAGGGTTGTCAGTGGGCGTAGGCCTCAGAGGATGAAGGAGCAGCCAATGCTGACGAAGATTAAACGCATTGACGCAGCCTGTCAACCGCCGTTGCAGCCCGACGGCAGAAGAGAATTCCTCACATTATCGCAGGGGTGGGTGAATGTTGCCGCAGAGAACCAGGCTCGGGTCCAGGGGGGAACCGGGAAACGGTGCGGAATGCCCCGTTGACTACAGGGGCGTCCCGCAACCGCAGCTGACCTTATTCGCCGGCCTCGATATTCTCGTAACCGGTGAACATGGCCTTGAGGTGGGTGCCGAGGGTATGGTCGGTGGTGATCATATAGACATGGACGACCAGGTAAACCAGAAAGGCAAAGGCACCGATCGTGTGCAGCACGGCCACAGTGGACAGGGTCCAGCCCCAGCCGAATTGGGGCCAGCGATTGTAATAGTAGTAAATGAACCCGGTAACCATCTGAAAGGGCACCAGCAGTGAGACGATACCGAGATAGGTGATGCGCTGCAGGGGATTGTGCTTGACCCGCTCCGACTTGGGCACGGGATGAGCCTCGCCACGAAAGATACCGGAGCTGTAATAGCGGATAACCTCGAACATCTTGGCCAAAGGTGGGCACGTAGTGCTTCCATTCGCCGGTGGTAAAAATCCAGAACACGATGAAGGCATAAAGAACCAGCCAGGCCCAAGCACAGGTATTGTGAACCTGAAAGGCGGTTTCAAAGCCAAACAGCCGATAGGCGCCGTGGACTTCAAAGCCGCTGACAATCAGCAGCAGAATAAGGGTACCCTGCATCCAGTGCCAGAAACGCTCAAAACGAGTATAGAGAAATAGTTTTGTTATGGTCATAGCAGCCCCTTACTCCCCTTTCTTTCCATAAACCAACCGCAGCAGACCATGGCCCGCAACGCCGAGCAGCGCAGCCGCCACCGCCAGCCAGCCGATGATATCGACCAGCGGTTGCCGGTCCCGCCCGGGCATGTAAAAACCGCTCAGGCTCGCCAGTCGCCCCTGTTCCGCATGGCAATCAGCGCACTGCAGTGATTTTTCCGCCGGAGCCACCATGTGGGTGATGGGGTAATGGTACTCGGTCTCGACGAAGCCGTACTCGCCGCTGTATTCCAATTTAGCAGCCTGCATGCCAGCGGCAATCGCCTGGTTCCAGTCGTAGCTCTTCCAATAGGCGGACTGGTCCTTGCCGAACAGGTGCGGCACGGCCGTGGTATTGTTGCCCTTATCGTAAGGCTGCTTGCCCCGATGCACCTTAAAAGGCGTAATACGTGAATCGGCATCGCCCTTATCGCCGAGCACCCGGTTGAGTTTCACTACCTGCTTGGAATCGATAGTGTCCGTCAACAGCACATAATCCATGCGGCCGTTGTACCAGAAATATTCCGGCGTGACGTCCTTTCCCAGACGAAACTACCCTTTTTGGTATCGTAGGTCGGTTTATCGTATTCTCCCGTGACCTTATAGGGTTTGCCGTTTTTCTTACACCCGGCCTGGGACCAGTCCCAATACATCTTGGTCGGAATAACCCGGGCAAAGCCAGGGATATGACAGGTCTAACAGGCCACCTTGTCCGTGTGGTCGTTGGCCTTGTGCCCGGCTTGGTAGGATTTTTCCATATAGCAGGATTCGCAGGAGATGAGCTTAACCAGATCGTCCTCGATCAGACTTTTACGTTCGGTAAAGGCCGGTTTTTTATAGCTTCGACCGGAGATGAAATGAGCCTCCGTGGTATGGCAGCGCTGGCAAGTGAAGTTGCTGCCCTCGGCGTTCATGTGTACATCGAGATCGCGGCTAGGATTGAACAGGGAAGAATCGAGATCACCATGCTTGACCGCGTCGCCCCCGCCGCCAAAAAAATGGCAAACCCCGCAATTATCGCGGGAAGGACGACCGACAGAGGCAGAAATAAGCCGATAGTCCGGCGGCACAAAGGTCTTTTTGCCGAACTTTGTCGATTCCGTCACCGGATAGCCGGCTTTAGTGGGGAATTTTAGGTGCCCGTTCGGTCGTGACAAACCAGACAATCGACCTTCTCTTCACTGCTAAAGTCGAAGGAGGCGTCTTTCCAGCCGTAACCCACATGGCAGGAAGCACAGCGTGGTTCGTTGGAGTGAATGGAAATGCAGAAGTTGTTCAGAGTCAGGCCATTCTTGCCCATCAGCCCTTCCCGGTCAGCCGGCAGTGAATGGTCTGATGCACCTGATGAGCCGCCTCGTTGTGATAGGAGAGACAGGCCTTGGTAACCTCCTCTGGGGATTTGAAATCCTGCTGCAGAATAGGGTGTGCACTGTGTGATCAGCTGTCACCCAGCGAGCCGGCTTTGGCGAAGCCTGGCGTGCCTTGGCCTTGCCAGAGGCTAGTTCGCTGTCTTCAGCCTTCACTACCGCTGCCCGTAACTCGGACGCCATTAACCCGACCGACAACAGGCAGACCATCAGAGGCAAGAGGCCCCAGCCTCCTATCTTTAGCCTGAACTTGCTTCGCATATAACCTCCTAGAACTCTTCGACTTAAGCAATCTGACAGTATATCTATGGCGGGCAGTCTCAAGAATTGAGTTTGCAGTCTTGAGGGGCAACCACAAATATATCGGTTGTTTGTTCGGCCTGATGCTGCTAATCCTTGCAGGGGGTCTCGGCTGGCTGGGGCTGCGCAGCATCGGGATCCTTACCATGGAACGTCACGTAGGATACTTTGGCCCAGCCTTGTCTGCAGACGGTCAAAGCGTGTGGTATTTTCAGCGCAACGCCAGCGGCCTGGCCCTGGGAATGGGCTGGGAGCATTATTCCCCGCCGGCCAGAGTCTTCCTGCGCAAAGATGAACTTTTCTTGCGTCGTTACGACCGCCAAACCGGGCAGGTGGAAACCCTGCGCCATTGGCCGACCACCCCGCTGCGAGGGCAAAAACTCCATCACTACCGGGGCCGAATCCTGGGCCTGCGGGGCTCCCGAATTCGGGTTAAAAACAAACAGCAAGTGGACTATGCGGCACGTATGCCTCTTCGCCTAGTGCCAAGCTCGCAAATCTGGAGCCTCAGCGGCACCTAGACCGGAATGAACAGTGCCAAACCGGAGTGGGTGGCCACCGGCACCAGTCTCGCCGGCCTTAGCGAACCGATCGTCATCGGCCCCCTGGAAGTGATGGCGTTACGGGGCGAGGAGGGTTTTCCCACCGCCATTGTGCTACTGGACCATGATCAGCGTGAGGTCGAAGTACTCCTTCGCAACAAGGCCTTCGACAGGCTATATCCGGATGGCCCCCAATTCACCGCCCTGTTTGAATTTTCTCGTAAAGCCGAAGTAGATCGACTGGCCAAGATGCGCCAAACCTATGAAGAACTGAAAGCCAAGTTTCGCGCAGTAGAAACGAATGAAGGGGCCGCACTATTGGCGGCAGGCAGAGAAATGGCCCGCCTCGGCTGGTGGCCCTCTCCGGAAACCATCACCGCCCGCGAGGTTGAGGAATTTTCCGCCGGCCTGCGCATCTCCACCATCGATCCCCAGGAACTGCGGGTCGGTCTCTTTCCCGATATCCAGCAAGCCCTGGCCCACCCGGGCAAACCGGTCCCCCACAGCGGCCACTATGTTCGACATCGGGACTTTACCACCAGCGAAGAACTCAATGCCTTTTTGAAGACCGAACCCGAGGGCTATGGCCTGCGGATCGGTGGCCATAGTTGGCATATTCGCATCAGCCCGCGCAAGCCCTCCAGCCGATAAAAAACTTTAATCCAACAGGAAGATTTCGCTTAACGCCCACTGTTGGCACAACCGGCTACCCAACAACCAACCAAGAACCTTGACTCGCAGAGCTTTTTTTGTAATCAGTGGTAAACTATCAATTTTAATCCGCCCTGATCCGTATTTTCTCGGGGGCACAGAAAGCATAGGTGAACAGTGGCAAACGAGACCCTCTGGGAAAAACTCTGGAAATTCGATCCAAATAGCCTGTTTGTTATGGATCAGGCGTCCATGATCGTTCAAGTCGTCAACCCGTCTTTTTGCGCAATCGTTAAAGCTGCAGAAGAACAAGTTATCGGGAAGCATGCCTCAGCGTTCTTCGACGACCTGACCGATTTTCAAAAAGCCTGGAAAGAAGACACCATCATTCGCGTAGAGAAGAAGCTTGCGCGCTACGAAAAATACATGAGGCTGGTGATCTTTCCCATGAAGGACGAAGGCATCGTTGCCTGCATCCTGGTGGATTTAACCAGCGAGCACCATCAGCGCCTGGAAATGCGCCGCATGAAGGAAGAACTTCTGCTGAACGTCAACAAGGTCATCGATAAACAGATGCATATCGCTCAAGAAATCGCCTGCCTGCTCGGCGAAACTACCGCTGAAGCAAAGATCAGCTTGATCAAAATCCGCAATGCGCTGAATGAGGAGATCAAGTAAGTGAAATGCCTTCTGGATGTTTACCATCAGAGCATCAACAACGTAGGCGAAGAGCTCTGCGGAGACCAGATCCGCGTGTTGAATTCCGGCAACAAGACCCGGGTGGTACTCTGTGACGGACTCGGCCACGGCGTCAAAGCCAATATTCTGGCGTCGCTCTCTTCGGAAATCATCATCAATATGCTGCGGGAAGACATCCCCTTGCCCGATGTGATCGAAACCGTCATCGCCACCCTGCCCGTCGACAAGCGCCTGAATCTTGCTTATGCCACCAGCACAATGATTGAAATCAATCATTCCGACCTGGCCTACAAAATCTATAACTTTGACAACCCCCCGATTCTGTTTTATCGCAAACAAAAACTGGAGAAACTACCCTTTCATCCCATTACCCTGTTTGACAGAACGATTCACGTGTCCGAAGGCAGATTACAGCGTGGTGACCTGCTGGTGGCCATGAGCGACGGGCTGCTGCATGCGGGGCTCGACAATGTAATGAATTACAATTGGGGTCTTGAACATCTTGCGGCTTACGTCGAAGAATTATTCCATTTTCTACCTGCCGACGTACGCATGATCGTGGAAAAGACTGTTGCGCATACCAATCAGCTCTACCAAGGAAAGCCCGCAGATGACGCCTCGATGGTCGGCGTGCTTGTGCGGGCCCAACAAGCGGTCATGCTCTTTACCGGCCCCCCGCTCAACCCAGCAGAAGACACGATTTTAGCCGAACGAATCTTAAAATTTGAAGGCACGCGAATCGTCTGCGGCGGCACCACCGGGCATATTGTCGGCGCCCAAAGCGGCCACATCGGCTCGACGGACCCGGATACGGCTCGTCTGGCGGTTCCCCCCATGGGCACCCTACCGGGAATCGACATCATGACCGAGGGGATCTTCACCCTTACCTCGGTACTGGAATGGCTAGATGCCACCAAAGGCAACCCAGACTTACTACCAAGAAAAGACAATAGCGGCTCGATTATGGTGGCTAGCGCCCTGCTGTATGCCGATGAGATCACCCTGCTGGTCGGCCTGCAGGTGAATCCTGCCTACCAGAATCCAGAACTGCCCTCCAGCATCTCGATTCGCAAGAACTTAATGGAGAAGATTGCCGATCGGCTGATCCAGATGGGAAAAACGGTTACCGTCGAATTTCACTAATTGGCCACTCAATCCCCCATCACCAGGCAGCGGATCATTACCATCACTCCCCAGGGACTGCAACGCAGTCCCTGGCTCTGGGAGGGGCGAAGTCAAGCTACTAAGCCTTTTTCACAAACTCGGACTTCAACTTCATCGCACCGATACCATCGATTTTGCAGTCGATGTCGTGATCACCATCCACCAGCCGAATGTTTCGTACCTTGGTGCCCACCTTTACGACGGAAGAGGAGCCTTTCACTTTAAGATCCTTGATAACCGTAACGTCATCACCATCCTTAAGCTCATTGCCGTGAGCGTCCCGAATTACCTTTGCGGCCTCTTCAGTCTCGGCAACGCCAGCCTTCGGCCATTCATGGCCACATTCCGGACAGACAAACATATCCCGATCTTCATAGGTATATTCAGAACCACATTTTGCACAATTTGGGAAATCACTCACTATTGATACTCCTTCTCAGTAACAGCCTGACGCTCATTTGAAAAAAATACACACAAAAGCTCACCCTGCGGATGTTGTTGAAAACCGCTGGCCCTTTCTGGCATTGACTTGCAATAGGGCCAACTGACACGGGGATGATTGGACGTTGATGTTTATAAAGAGGTTTTGAATATAGTGCTGAGGCTTTTGTTTGTCATTATAAATATTATTGCGTGAACGGGGAATAACGAGGAAACGGGTTAAGGTGGGAGAATTAATTCGTCCTTGAAAAAAAGGGCCCTTGTAACGTAGTGGTAACCGGCTGCGTCGTGCCGGCATGATTTAGTAGAGTCTTCTTCGAGAATCGCCCCTGTATCACCAGTCCGGTTGACTATGTGGTTAGAGAATGCCTACCAAATGTATTTATGCAAGACATAATCAGCAATTCCGAGAAAAAGAATGAAAGCTATTATATAGGTGATCATTGTGCAGATTACATTGAACCACGCCACTACTGGCCGGCTTTCTCGAACGAAATCGCACCATTGGCCAAGTAAATGAATAAAGACAATTGCTGAACAACCACCGATTACATTTATTTTTATCTCTCCTGTTATTAATCCGACTATTCCGAAGCACGATACAACTAGCACCGAATAAAGTCGGATCCTAACTTTCGGGATCTCAGAAAATTTCGTATTGATAAACCTTGATGGCTTTTCATTCATTTATTGCTCTAACTAAGTTTATGCAGTCTGTATAAATCTATATATTAATTAATGGTTCAATCCAAAACTAACTTGGATCTAGATTCTCAAGAGATAATCTGCCCCACAAACCAAAGAAACCAGATCAACTAATCTTGCTTACTACACATTTTCTGTGATCCGCTCTCCATACCCCAAAGCAACTCTAAGTAACAATGAGAACAAACCTGAAAACAAAATCAAAACCGGCTGCCACGCATTGTATGACAGCCGGTTGAAGCTCAAGTTCCCCATTATTCAACGATGTCGATTCCATGCTCTTGCACCGCACTCTGAGGTATACTCAGGAACCGTTTTGTCGCCAGCACAATATTCTTCTTGGTCATACCCCCCTCGATAAACAGATCGTACTTGAATCGGAGTGTATTATTTGTGCCGACGTAAGCGTTAACAAGAATGTATTCACTATTGATATTGTTTACGCATTCAAGTCTCTGGGCCTCGCTTGAGCCAGGCTCAAAACCAAACATCGACAAAAAATGGATGCGGTCATTTTTCTCAGAAGGCAAGACGAAACAACTGATCCCTTCCTTTACTTTCAGGTCACCGTCATCGTCATAGGAGGTGCTCATAAATGCGTCGTCGTAAATGGAGGCCAGCAGCTCTTTTGAAAGGTTATCACTAGTGACGAGAGTGTTCGGCATGGTTTGTTCTCCTTTTTGGTCAGTAGGAAAGGAAGGAGTTGATGCCTCCAACTTACCGTTAAAAGGCGGTTAGATATCAACTCTTGGCAACTAGCGGAAGAGGTATAGTATCAGCCATCACAAACAGACCCTGGCACAATCATTCATAGCCTCTTAGGAAGCTACGCCAATAAGCCTTAACCAATTTATCTCAGGCTTTATGAGACGTCAAGGATGAAGTATAATTTGAGCTGTAATTTCAAGGGAGTTTGATTGCAGGCAATAGCCCAGATGATTTGAACATAAACATAATTTTGAATACTTTTACTAGGCAGATTAATCATGGAATACACTACTGAGTTC
>LGVF01310356.1_pt2 | contig 14121 bp, 8 predicted proteins | sample 469901 | NCBI WGS metagenome assembly LGVF01 (sample SAMN03893561, study PRJNA290197) | marine sediment metagenome | material: sediment; isolation source: combined push core samples #3730, #5133, and #5579 collected at Hydrate Ridge | place: Pacific Ocean: Hydrate Ridge | reverse complement strand
ATAGGCGAGACAACGCGAATTTTCGCCTTCTTGAATCCAACCAGCCCAAAAATACCGGTAGATCCATAAGAAACAATCTCGTATTTCAGTTTTTCTTTGGATATCTTCAGCTCATCACAAGCTTTTTTGACCGCCTTTTCAACATTTTTTTCCTCAAACTCCAAACAAGGCGTCATATTACCTCCGTCATTAAGCGGTTTTCTTTGTAACGTAATACTGCTGCGCAATAGAAAGGATGTTGTTTATAAGCCAGTATAAAACAAGGCCGGAAGAAAAGTTTATAAAAATTAATGTAAAAACAACCGGCATAAACATCATCATCTTGGCCTGCATAGGATCTCCTGGAGGGGGAGACATTTTCTGCTGCAGAAACATGGTGCCTCCCATAATAATTGTTAGAACCGGAATTCCGTATGGCGGTTGCATAAAAGGAATGGAAAAACCAAACCTCAAAAGGCGATCCGGAGCAGACAGGTCAACAATCCATCCGAAAAAAGGAGCGTGTCTTAGCTCTATGGCTTCATACAACATCCGATAGAGAGCGAAAAATACCGGAATCTGGACAATCATAGGAAGACATCCGCTTACGGGGTTTACTTTGTATGTTTTATACAACCCCATAGTCTCCTCACTAATTTTTTTCTTATCACCCTTATATTTTTCCTTGATCTCCACCATCAACGGCTGAATCTTTTTCATTTCAGACATAGACTTATAACTTTTGGTTCCAAGTGGCCAGAGAACGATTTTGGTAAATATTGTTAAAATAATGATAGCGATACCATAATTAGGAATAAAGCGATCGTGCAGAAAATTCATTATCCACAGGCATGGTTTGGCAATAATATCAAACATGCCGAAATTGATTGCCTTGTCCAGATCATAATCGACTTTGTTTAAAACTTTTGTGCTCTTGGGACCAAAGAAAAGTTTATACTTAAAAACATGCTGGGTTCCTGGGTTGATCACACTTACCGGCTGCACATACTGGCTCTCCAGTATGCTGTTTTGTTTAAGAAAAAGTCGCATGCTCGCTTCAACAGGCATTTCGGGTATTATGCTCGACATGAAATAACGGTCTTGAACGGCAATCCATGTCACCTTTCCGGTATATATATTTTTATCCTCTATCTTCTTTATTTTTATCTGTTCAAGCTCATTGTTTATCAGGGCGCTCGGCCCTTCAAAGCCATACATACCTTTTGTTTTAGGAATATCTTTAACCAGAGAAAGCGTCAGGTTGTCATGAATGGTTCGATCAGAACCGTTTTTAACGGTAACGTCGAGTCCGATCACGTAAGTTTCAGGAGAAAACAAAAACTTCTTTTCAATAATTACTCCTTGAGGGGACACCCAGGAAAAAGAGATCTCTTCAGGTTTATCGTAAATATCTACAAAATCAGGCGTGCCGCTTGTTAAAAAAAGGGCATCCTCCAGCCCGGGAAGACTGTTGCCTGCAAACCCAAGCCTGACTGTTCCGATATGGATATCTTGAGATATTATTTCTTTTAAGGGCGAGTCGCTCTCTACTCTCTCCCTGTAATTCTTCAGGACAAAACTATTAAACACAGCCCCTTCTTCAGAAATCCGCACCGAATAAAAGGGTGAATTAACGGTAATAGTTCTCGGTTTTCGAAGAGGCTGCAGAGAATCATCTTTATATAAACGCTCCTCTTCGATTATCTTTGTCTTAAAATCTTTTTTAATCGGCTCTTCCTTTATTGCCTGTTGAGATTCCAGGATTTGCTTTGGCTCCTCAACCGGTTTTCTCTCAACAAAGAAAGCTTCCCATGCAAAAAACACAAGAAAAGAAAGAGCGATAGCTATAAATAATCGACGTTGTTCCATACCACTCTCCTAAAATTCAAGTAATAGTTCGGCTATTTTTAGACAGTTTAACATGATAGTTTTTCATCCTGTGGATCTCTTAGGGTTTTGCGCAAAAGGAGGGTAAAAACCAAACTGACAGTTTTGTTCCATAAAAAAATGCCCAGCTTGTTTCTTGACGAGTCCTAAGGAACCGGATCAATTCCACCTGGATTAAAAGGATGACATCGCAGAATTCTCTTTAAAGACAGAAACAACCCCTTAAACAGACCATAACGCAAAACAGCTTGATAAGTATAATCAGAACAGGTTGGGTAAAAGCGGCATGTGGGGCCTAAAACAGGAGACAGTGTATATTGATATAACCTTATAAGAAACAAGACAGGTTTTAAGAACGTTTTGTTAATGATCAAAATCCTCCGATATTCTACTAAAAATGTTTTGCAGAGACAAAAAAGCCTGGTCTGGTGTTAGGTTTGCGGCCTCTTTCTTGGCTATTATATTTATATCCCAGCAACCTTTGATATTATGCTTGTTCAACCGGAAATATTCACGAGAAAAACGTTTGATCCTGTTGCGTGTTGCAGCGTTTCCAACCCTTCTGCTTACGGTAACACCAAGGCGCGTTCTTTCGAACCCACCCGCACAAAATATAGCGATAAAGTGCTTATTGTGAAGCTTTATTCCCGATCTCGATAATCGAAGAAATTCGGAACGTTTTAAAATTCTATCTGCCCTGGTAAAAGGGAAAAAACTCATATTTACTACTCTGCAACCACCATCCGGTCTAAACCGTTAAACGCTTTCTACCCTTAGCTCTGCGCCTGTTAATAATTTTTCTGCCCTGTTTTGTTGACATCCTTTTTAAAAAGCCATGTGTTCTGGCGCGTTTAATCCTGCTTGGCTGATACGTTCTTTTCATAATACTAACCCCTTTGAACCATAAAAAACGCTAAAACTAATTGTGATGAACTTGTAAAAGCATAAAATTGCGGTTTTTCTAATTTTATCAAGTTCATAACGCTCTTAAATAATTCGCAATTCCTAAATTCGCAATCACCTGTAAAAAGGATTTTTTGCAGGTGTATCAATTGTATTTTAATAAACGAAATTTGAATTATAAAACACAAATTATTTATTATGTCAAGAATCAAAAAAAACAGCCATCCTAAGGAACGGACTGTGTATAATTGGCGATCAATGCCGTCAATCTTTGAAAACTTCAAAAATATCAAACTCTTCCATATGAAACCGGGGGTTCGGATATATCACAATCTGTTTGCCGACAATGCGTTCTAGCGCAACTATTATATAATTTTCCTCGCCATAAAGAAGATCCGCAATTTTCGGATTTACCTTTAGAGCGAGCTTAACCCCTGTAATGTCGTGCGCCTCACGAAGTATTTCCCTGTATATATTATAACAAATAGACTGCCTGGATATTAGATAACCTTCCCCGTCGCAATAAAAGCAAGGCTCGCACAGCATCCTGGTAAGCGGCTCTCTTATCCGTTTTCGGGTCATCTGTATCAATCCCATCTCCGACATGGGAAGAATATGGGTCTTGCTTCTGTCTTTTTTCAGGGCTTCTTTAAGCGCATTAAAAACCTTTTCCTGGTTGGACTTTTTTTCCATATCGATAAAATCGATTATAATGATGCCGCCTAGATCTCGCAAGCGTATTTGATATGCTATTTCCTTTACCGCCTCAAGATTTGTCTTTAAAATTGTTTCTTCAGGATTATGTCTGCCGACATACCGGCCCGTGTTTACATCGATCGCTACAAGAGCCTCTGTGTGTTCAATCACAATATAGCCGCCCGATTTGAGCCACACCTTCTTCTTTAAAGCGCGGAAAATATCGACCTCTAAATTATAAGCATCAAAAATCAACTCCGAACCCTCATATAACTCCACGGAATTCTTAAGGCTCGGCATAAACGTATCGAGAAATAAAAGGATGGACTCATAAGCGGAACGCGAATCTATGATCAGTTTTTCAGCTTCGTGTGTCAAAATATCCCGGACAGCGCGAATGCCGACCGCAAGCTCTTGATGTAAAAGCGATGGGACCGGAGCTGTCTTGTATTTTTTCTGTATATTTTCCCATAAGTTCTTAAGAAAATTCATTTCATATGCGAACTTCTCTTCCCGGATACCCTCACCGGCAGTTCTCACAATATAGCCGAAATTTTCTTTTCTTAAGGATAGAACCAAATTTTTTAAACGCTTACGTTCGGTTTCATCTTCAATCCGTCTCGATATCCCGATATGAGCGGAAGTCGGCATAAGCACGAGAAAACGACCGGGAAGTGATATGTAAGAAGTTACGCGTGGGCCCTTGGTCCCTATTGGGGATTTAGCGGCCTGAACCATTATCTCCTGACCTTCCGTGATAAGCTCCTCGATATGGTGATCACGGTTTGCAAAAAATGGAGGTGAGCCCGCCGCATTTACACCGGAAATATTATCCTCTGTTTCACCACTTTTAATAAACAATTGTTCAAATTCTTTATTATTGTAGCAAACTACATCATCAACATGAATAAAGGCAGCCTGATTCAGACCTATATCAACAAATGCGGCTTGCATACCTGGCAGGACCCTCTGCACCCTCCCTTTGTATATATTTCCTGTAATATCTGAATCATCCCCTCGCTCAACAAAAAGCTCTACTATGGTTCCGTCTTCAAGAAGAGCTGCTCGTGTTTCATGTTCTGTAATATTTATGACAAATTTCTTATGCATCTGCTGGTCTCTGCTTCACAACACCAGCCTGTTTTATTTTTTCTTCAGGCATGTTAAAAATTCCTTTAACAACCTCGAAAGGTCTCACTGTTTTTCCCGGTTCCGACCGCAGCGTCATCTGTAATCTGTATGGAGCGAGTAAGTCAATTTTTAAAATCATATCCTTTAAGTCTATCTTTTTCAACTTTCCTTTTCGATTGGTGCGGACAACGATGAATTCAGAAGCCTTTATAAAATATTTTAATCTATTTTCATCAAAAAAACTATTCTTTATTGTTACCAGATAGGTAGCCGACCTGGATTCTTTCCCGGCAGACTTTGCAGTGATAAACCTGCAATCATGTACCGTAAGACCCTCTGGAAGATGATTATTTAAACCTTTTATTATAGCTTGTGGTTTAACATCGCCCGGCACTGTTAAATATAAAAATTCATTCAAGCTTTCCATGCCCACAGGAAGAGGGTCTTCAAAAGAAATTTGTGGCTTTGGATGAAAACCTTCTGAAAATTTAAGAGGTATTCCGGCGCGCCTTAGAGCACGTAAAAATATATTAACGAGTTCAAGGTGTCCAAAATATTTTGCCTGATCTTGCTTTGAATAAGAAACTCGAAGTTTTTTATAAAACGCTCCCTTAATATCAGGAACAAAGCTATCTGGTTGCGATGCTTCCAAAATACGATCAGGCCCTATTTTTCTTTTAAAGGTCTCAAAAATCTTTGGCTTTATAACCTCAAAATCACATACCCCACACGCGTTACAATCACCTCCGCGACAATCCGGCGTATGTTCGCCTTTTGATGCTTTTTTCCATTCTTCTTTCAAAAAGTCTTTTGTGACTCTTGTGTTTATGTGATCCCATGGCAAAGGTTCCGCCACATCTCTGGCACGGGTTGTATAAAAATCAACATCCAGACCCTCATCAAAAAAAGCTTCTTTCCACAACCTGTGTTTAAACTTGTCGCTCCATCCATCAAACTTGCAACCCTTTTTGTATGCGGTTACCAGTAAACGGCTGAGCCGCCTGTCTCCTCGTGCAAAAATCCCTTCAATTATGCTGACCTCGGGATTCTGCCATTTAAAATGAATTCCGGGCAGTTTCAGCTCGTTCTGTAACCAGTGTATCTTTTGTCTTGATTCAGCTAAAGAGACTTGCGGTGCCCACTGAAACGGAGTGTGGGGTTTTGGAATAAACGTTGTTATGCTAACATTTATTTTTCCTTTGCGCCCTTTTGGGTCTTTAATTTTTCGAAGCTGTTTTACAAGATCCACAATAGCCCGCAGGTCTTCATCTGTCTCAAAGGGAAGGCCGATCATAAAATATAGTTTTATTACCTGCCACCCCAACCCGAACACATCTCCAACAGTATCAATAATATCTTTTTCCGTAATATTTTTATTGATAATATCCCGAAGTCTCTGGCTTCCGGCTTCAGGCGCTATGGTAAAACCTGTTTTTCTTACCTTTTTGACAAGGTTTATAAGTTCCGGTGTTAAGGTACCTGCTCGAAGTGAAGGAAAAGAAACAGCAATGTTTTTGTCTTTATATCGAGCCATAAGGTTTTCCATAAGAGGAACAATACATCCATAATCACCTGTACTTAATGATAGTAAAGATATATCAGTATAACCGGTTGCCGCGATAGAAGTGTCTGAAAGGGCGAGGAGTGTTTCTACAGACCGCTCACGCACAGGGCGATATATCATCCCGGCCTGACAGAATCGGCACCCTCTTGTGCATCCTCTGGATACTTCGAGACGAAGACGATCATGTACCGGTTTTCCATAGGGAATTACCGGAGTATCGGGAAACGGCGCTTTATCAAGATCCCCTATAATCGCCCTTGTAACCGATTTATAATTTGACAGTTTTGGTAACAGTTTCTGGAAACCGTATTCATCAAACTCCGGTTTAAAAAAGCCCGGTATATATACGCCTTCAATATCGGACCACATTTTTAAGAGAGCTTCTTTGTCGCTGTTAACGCTTTTTTTCCATCTAAACCAGGCTTGAGACATCTCCATTACCACGTTTTCCCCATCTCCAACCACTATAGCATCAAAAAAGTCGGCAACAGGCTCAGGATTGCACATACAGGGACCTCCTGCAATTATAAGGGGATAAGAGATATCTCTTTGCAGGGCAAAAAATGGGATGTTTGCAAGATCGAGCATAGTAAGCATATTAGTAAAATTAAGCTCATAAAGGAGGCTAAAACCGATAATATCAAATGCTCTAAGTGGCTTGTGAGACTCTAATGTCATCAGTGGAACATTAAACGACCTGAGATAATCCTCCATATCGATCTCTGGCGCAAAAACTCGCTCTGCGGCTATCTCTTTATGGTTGTTTAAGATATGATAGAGTATTTGGAGTCCGAAATGTGATGTACCTATTTCGTATAGATCAGGAAATGCAAGGGCAACATGGAGTTTGACTTTACTATGGTTTTTTTTAATTGTATTTATTTCCGAGCCTAAATACCGGCTGGGCCGCTCTACTAGCGGCAAGATATCTTGAATGCTTTTAATGTTCATGATATATATCACTCTTCGGTGCGGATATGAGTGTCTTGTATTTAAAGTGCCTAAAGTATATTAAAGTGAGCTAAAGTGCCTAAAGTTAAGGAATGCGCCTCCGGCGCTGCCAATTTTAATTCTTTTTTTACCATGCAACTTTGCTCACTTTGTTTCTATCCGAAGTTATAATCAAGCCCTAAAGATCTATAGCACGCCGAAGGCGTACCACAACTTTGGGCACTTTGGGCACTTTAGGCACTTTAGCTCACTTTAGGCACTTTTTACTCATCTATCCTACGGTTCCGAATTTATTAGGCAAAAAATGGGATTTCCTATACAATTTAATTATTATAACCAATTACAAACTGTTTGGAAACAAAATGTTGCGGTTTAATAAAAAACTTATAAATCCGGCGATTGCTTTTTTTGTTGCAATACTCATCCTCTTTCTTTCCAAACCGCCTTCTGGTTCTGGTGTTGAATATAATCGAAAAAATGCTGTTGTAAGAGCAGTGACCAAGGTCAGCCCTGCTGTTGTGAATATAAGTTCAGAGTACGAGGTTCGCAAGCGTATTAACCCTTTTTCCGGATTTGGTATAGATCCGTTTTTTGATTCTTTTTTTAAAGATTTTTTTGAACCAAGGTTTGAGCAGCAACACAAGAGAACCAGTCTTGGGTCTGGTGTAATTATTGATGGAAAACGCGGCCTTATTCTCACTAATGCACATGTTATTGCAAAAACAGGAACTATTACGGTTATTTTGAAAGATGAGCGTGAATTTAACGCCAAGATTGTAGGTGCTGATCCCGACTCTGATCTGGCGGTATTGCGTATAACTTCAAAAGACCTTCTTCCCGCAGTTGAGATGGGCAGCTCTGATGATCTTATGATAGGAGAAACAGTTATCGCCATCGGAAACCCATTCGGGTTTTCAAACACAGTCACGACCGGTGTGATAAGTGCTAAAAACAGGAGTATCAGGGCGGACAACAGGGTTTTTCATGAATTTATTCAGATCGATGCTTCTATTAATCCTGGAAACAGTGGAGGACCGCTTTTAAATATAAACGGCGAACTAATAGGTATAAATACCGCCATATACGCTAAAGCCCAGGGAATAGGTTTTGCTATACCTATTAATAAAGCGAAGAGAATTATATCTGATCTTATAAAGTATGGAGAGGTTATACAAGCATGGATAGGTATCACAGTCCAGAATCTTGATGCGAGACTTGTTCGGTATTTGAAGGTACCGGGAAACAAAGGGATTCTTGTAAAAAAAGTTGAACAAAGCAGCCCGGCCGGTAAAGCAGGTATCTGTGAGGGTGATATAATAGTTTCTGTTGGAAATAGAAATATCAACTCAACCAAAGATTACCAGATGGCCTTGAGAAATTTTGCGGCTGGAAGTATTATAAAAATACATATATGGCGAAACAATAAAAATATAACTATTCCGGTGGCGGCCGCTGTATTTCCTACAGAGTTGGCAATAGATCTTGCCTATAATCTTCTTGGGGTAAAAGTTGAGAATTTGTCGTTTAAAAACCGTTTTAATTATAAAACTACAGCAAAAGAGGGTGTTGTTATTTCGGAGCTCCACCGTCAATCTTATCTGGCCGGTATCGGAGTTAAACCAGGAGATATTATACGCCAAATAGACGAGATCACCATCAAAAACACAAAAGATTTTGAAAGAGCCGTTATAAAGTATCGTCAAAAAACATCAGTGGTTATTCTTTTACAGCGAAGAGATCAACTCTATTACATCACACTGAAATTATAGTGATGGTCTTAAATAATTCGTAATAGTTCAGCCACAAAGGCACCAAGACACCAAAATTATAATATAATTCTTAATGTACAACATATGCTGTATTTACAATTTTTTTCTTCTTTTTTTGATAAGGGTTTAAAATTAAAGTCCTTTTGTGCCTCTGTGACTTAGTGGCTGAACTTTTACGATTTTTACAGGTATTATATATCCAACGTACTTACCTTAAGGGCATTGTTTTGTATAAATTCTCTCCTGGGTTCGACCTCTTCTCCCATAAGGATTGTAAATATCTCATCAGCTTCAACCGTATCTTCAATCCTGACTTTAAGCAGGGTTCTTTTCTCAGGGTTCATTGTTGTTTCCCACAACTGATCAGGATTCATTTCACCAAGACCTTTATATCTCTGAACACTGAGTCCTTTTTTACCTTCTTCTATTAAAAAAGAAAGAAGTTGTTTTTTATCTTCAATAACAACCGAATCGTTTTTTTTGTTATTACTAAAAACTAAAAATGGAGGGTGATCAAACCTGGAAAGTTTTTTACCTATAACCAGACTCTTCTGAAAATCTGTTGAATATATAAGACCTCTTCCTATTTTTATTGGTTTAATCTCTTCTTTTTTCTTATTATTAGAAGGAATAACTATCATTTCATATATATTACGCTCTTCATTCCAGGATAACTCACTAATATTATATCCCTTTTTATATAATGCATCTTTAAGATGTAACATTTTTTGTTTATCTTGAAGAAATTTTTTATCTTCAACACCCTCTTTTATTAAAACTTCGGCAAGATCCGGTTTAATATCACGTGATTTAAGTTTTAATATATTTGTAAAATATTCTGAAATATCTCCCATAAATATATACAAGTCATGTCCTGATAATATTTTTTCATCTTTTTTAATTTCAACGCTTTTATTATTACATATTCTTTTTAAAATATGGTCATTAAATTCTATCTCGTTTTTTAGATAAATTGCATTTTTTCCTTTTCCAACTCTAAAAAGTGGTGGTTGAGCTATATACAAATATCCTTTATCTACTATATCGGGCATCTGTCTGTAAAAAAAAGTTAAGAGAAGTGTTCTTATATGAGATCCGTCAACGTCGGCATCCGTCATTATAATTATTTTATAATACCTGATATTTTTAATATTATATTCTTCTTGACCAACACCTGTACCTAAAACTGTTATTATATTTTTTATCTCTTCACTATGTAGAATTTTATCAAACCTTGCTTTTTCAACATTTAATATTTTGCCTTTTAAAGGCAAAATAGCCTGATATTTTCTATCTCTGCCCTGTTTTGCGCTCCCCCCTGCGGAGTCACCCTCTACAAGAAAAAGTTCTCTTTTTGAAGGTTCCGAAAACTGGCACTCTGCAAGCTTGCCGGGAAGGGTTGAATCGATTAAAGAACCTTTACTTCTGGCAAGATCTCTTGCGCGTTTTGCTGCATCTCTTGCTCTTGCAGCATCTACAGCTTTAGTTAATATCTTTTTGGAAACCGAAGGATTTTCTTCTAAAAAGGCGCTTAATTTTTCATTAACCAGAGATTCAACAAGACCTTTTACTTCACTATTACCTAATTTTGTTTTTGTTTGCCCTTCAAACTGGGGAGATCTTAATTTAACACTTATTATTGCTGTTAAACCTTCCCTGACATCATCACCGCTTATCTTTTTTTTGAGATTTTTTGGAAGCTTTTCATTTGTTGCATATTGATTTATTGAGCGCGTTAAAGCTGCTTTAAAACCTATAAGATGAAAACCTCCTTCTATTGTATTAATATTATTGGCAAATGAAAATATTTTTTCTTTAAACGTGTCATTATATTGAATAGCAACTTCAATCTGAATATCGTTTTTAATACCATCTATAAAGATAGGTTTATGAAGAGCTGTATGTCTCCTGTTAAGATACTTTACAAAAGATTCCAGTCCGCCCTTATAACACAATTCTTCCCCTTCATCCGAGCGTTCATCCTCAATTATTATTTTTACACCTTTGTTTAAAAAGGCAAGTTCTCTTAATCTGCGGACAAGTATTTCATAACTGAAATTATCTGAGTTTAATATCTCAGTATCCGGCGAAAAATGTATTTTTGTACCACGTTTTTTTGTTTCTCCTATGACCTTTAATTCACTTGTTTTTTTTCCTTTTTTATAAGTCTGATAATAAATCTTTCCATTTGAATAAACTTCCACCTCCAGAAGTTTCGATAGAGCGTTCACTACGGAAACACCTACACCATGAAGTCCTCCTGAAACTTTATAAGAAGTATCATCAAATTTTCCTCCGGCATGAAGTTTTGTCATTACAACTTCAAGAGCAGGTACATGTTCTGTTTTATGAATACCTACAGGAATACCTCTTCCATTATCTTCGACACTAACACTATTATCGGTATGAATTACGACTTTAATAAGATCGCAATATCCTGCCATAGCTTCATCAATACTATTATCCACAACTTCATAAACAAGATGATGAAGCCCCTCAACATCAACATTTCCTATATACATTGAAGGCCTTTTTCTTACAGCTTCAAGACCTTTAAGTATCTTTATCTCATCTGCACCATATATATTTTTTTCTTTATTCATATTCTCATCGGCATAATTACTGTTAAAAATTTTTTATCATCCTTCCCCTTAATTAAACAGGGTTTTTCTTTATCAATTATATTTATAATAATTTGATCATCATCAATAACATTTAATGTTTCAATAAAATATCTTGGATTAAAAGCAACCTCAATCGGTTCTCCATTAAAATCTATATCTATATCTTCTTTTGACTCACCAATATCAGGATTTGTAGTGGTAATTATAAGTTTATTATCTTTAAAATTAAATATCACTCCTTTATAATCTTCAGAAGATAATATAGACATTCTTTTCAACACCATAAGAAATAAATACTTATCCAGATTTATTATATAACCACCTTTTTTAATTATAATATCATCATATTTTGGAAAATCTCCTTCAAGAAGCCTTATTATGATAGTCTCATTATCTTTTTTTATAATAAAATAACTGTCTTTAAAACCGATTTTAACTACGCCCTTAAATTGAAGAAATTTACTTACTTCATTCAAGGCTTTTTTAGGAATAATTACATTCGGTCCGGACGGCAGATTAAAATCATTATTGTAAATATAATCAACTGTTGAAAGCCGACCGCCATCTGTTGAAATCATTCTGATTAGTTTTTTATCTTCATTAATAATTCTTTCAAAACAGATTCCGTTAACATGTGCTCGCTTGTCATCCGGAGGACAGACTATTATAACTGTTTTATCTATCATTTTTTTAAGGGCTATTGAATCAGTTTCAAAAAAAACCGCCTCTTCTATATGTATAGTATCAGGAAAATTATCCGGATCCATTCCAACAATATGATATTGAACATTTTGATTACCGATTTCTATCCAATGGTTTTTAACCTCATTAACAAGTATTTCGTCAGTGGGAAATTCTCTTACAATTTCATAAAATTTTCTTGCATTAAGAGCTACTGTTCCCTCTGATTCGATTACTGCGGGATACCAACCCTCAAAACCGGTTTCAAGATCAGTAGCTATGAGTGTTATACCGGAACCGGTTGCTCTTATTAAAACAGTTTCAGTTATTGCAAGACCGCTTTTCCGTCCGGTTATTCCCTGGATATTTGATAATACATCGACAATATTATTTTTGTTTACTGTAAATTTCATATATAATCCTTAAAATATTAAATTATTATTAATAATAAAGAAGTATGTTAATAAGTATAATAACTTTTTTAATATATTTATTTTATTATAAATATATTAAATTTTAAATAAGGAAAAACTTAATAATAATTTTTTAATAATAGTTATATTATAAATATAAAATTATTATTTGTTAATAAAAAATAGATTATTAACAATTTATGATACACCTGTAAAAAATATAAAATTACGGTTTTTCTAATTTTATTAAGTTTATAACAGTCTTAAATAATTCTCAATTCCTAAATTCGCAATCACCTGTAAAAAAAGGACTTTTTTACAGGTGTATCAAGTATGGATAATTACTATTATTAAATCACTATATATGGTATTTAGAGGATATTAAATAGTAAATATAGCCTGTATAGCGAAATTATACAAGAAAAATTCCTTCAAAACAAAAGTATTTGAGGTTTACTAATAATTCAATTCAACCACTAAGGCACAAAGAAGAGATATGATTGATAAATTAAGGAATTAAAAGCAACAATATCCTTCAATTCCTAAATATTTAAAAATCAGGAGCGTGAATACATTAAGCAGTCTGAAATTTTATTTTGTTTTCCGCTGACCCCAGTTAAATGGACTTCGTATTTAACGGAGCAGGGACGGCGGAAAACAAAAAGAATCAGCCCCTTCTGGGCATTTGGGGACAACTCGCAACGGCAAAGGAAAAACCATCTTACTCTGCGTCCTCTGCGCCTGCGGTAAGCCATTACGATTTTATCACATAGGGCTGAACTGTTACTGCTTTTCTTATATCTTGATCATCCTGTTTATCCTGTCTAAAAAATAGCTGAACTATTACTAAGGATATTTATGAAAGAAAAATTGATAAAAACAGTTGACCTTAAAAATAATCTCACTTTGGAACTTTTTGATGCTTCCAGAAAAATTGCCGGAGACCGCTATCTGGTTTCCTTAATTTCCAGAATCAAGATTCCAATTAACAACAACCTTTTTGATGAAAAAGATGCAAAAAAGTCAAATATTGATGATATTATCAAAGAACTTGGTAAAACCACTCTATTTGAAAAGAAAAGTGAGAGAAATTTTGTGGATGAAAAAGAAAAAGATATAATATTAAATAAGTTGCGCGATCAGGAGCTGACCAATATTATACAATATTATTCTCATGCTGATTTTGGAAAAAAATATGTATTAAAAAAATATCATGAACAAATAAAAAAGAAAAAGTGGTATAAATAAGNNTAAGTTCCAACAAGATGAATATAAACGATAAACAGAATATTATAAAATTTAAATCTAAAGAACACCTCCTTAAAAAAGCACGGGTTTATATTGAATCTATTGAGCTCTTTTTAGAAGAACGAAAAAAAGCCATCCCTTTACTATTAAAGACACTTAAATATGCGGATCCTGATTTAAAACAGGAGATTATTATGCTTTTAGGTGGTTTCGCAAAACAGGATGTGGTTTGGCCTTTATACCGGATAATGATCGATCCGGATGAAAGCGAAGAA
>LGVF01003627.1_pt1 | contig 14164 bp, 13 predicted proteins | sample 469901 | NCBI WGS metagenome assembly LGVF01 (sample SAMN03893561, study PRJNA290197) | marine sediment metagenome | material: sediment; isolation source: combined push core samples #3730, #5133, and #5579 collected at Hydrate Ridge | place: Pacific Ocean: Hydrate Ridge | reverse complement strand
ATAATAATCACTTCAAGTCTGCAACATCAATGACATCCTATTGCTGTGTGACTCGAAAGACCTCTTCGATAGTTGTGATCCCGTCTAAGACCTTCTGTGTCCCGTCCTGGCGCAACGTAATCATCCCCTGCTCAACGGCTTCGCGCTTTACAGTATTGGCATCTGAAGTCCTTAGGATGAGATTCTTGATGGAATCATTCAGGATCATCAGTTCAAAGACACCTGTCCTTCCCACATAGCCTGTATGAAGGCATGAAGGGCACCCCTTGCCACGGTATATCTTTCTACCCTCCAGCCTTTCTGGGGATATGCCGATGCTTTGAAGGGATTCATCATCAGGCTTGTATGCATCTTTGCAGTGATCGCAAATGACGCGCACCAGCCGTTGGGCCAGGATGGCGATCACCGAAGAGCTCACGAGAAAAGGTTCTATTCCCATATCAATCAGGCGCGTAACAGCACTGGCAGAATCGTTTGTATGGAGCGTGGAAAAGACCAGGTGACCCGTCAAAGCAGATTGGATGGCAATTTCTGCTGTTTCCATGTCTCTGATTTCGCCCACAAGGATAACGTCCGGGTCCTGCCGCACAATAGAGCGCAGCCCCTTGGCAAAGGTGAGAGCGATCTTAGGATTGACCTGAATCTGGGCTATGCCGTCTATCTGGTATTCAATGGGGTCTTCTATTGTAATAATGTTTATCTCCGGGCTGTTGATTGTACTCAGGGCGGCATAAAGGGTGGTGGTCTTACCACTCCCTGTTGGGCCTGTCACCAGGATAATACCATGGGGGGTCCGGATCAGCTTGTTAAAGCAATCAAGCCTGTTTTCAGGCATGCCAATGTCGAAGAAGTTGAGCAGGACACTCGATTTGTAAAGCAATCTCAAGACCACACGCTCGCCAAAGGCAGTAGGGATAGTAGAAACGCGGATGTCCACATTCTTGTCAGCGATCCTGATCTCAAACCGCCCGTCCTGGGGAAGCCTCTTTTCGGCGATGTTCANNAGGATGCCATCCACGCGGTAGCGGATCTTGAGCTTGCCTTGATATGGTTCAACGTGAATGTCGCTGGCGCGTGATTTCACAGCCTGCGAGAGCATCAGGTTGACCAGCCTGATAATGGGCGCATCACTTGTATCATCAAGAAGATCACCGGTTTCCTCTATCTCAGACAGGATCAGATCGCTGTCTTCCTCATGCATGTCCTGGATAACCTGCTCAGCAGAATCCTGGCTCATATCATAGGCAAGATTGATAGCCGAAATTATAGCTGAATATGGGACAAGCAAGGCTTGTACCCCGTCCCATCCCAGGACCAGGCGCAGATCGTCCAAAGGTTGAAACGCAAGAGGATCATTGACAGCCACACAGACCTCACTTGAGGTCAACACCGGGACCATCTTGTATTTCTTAAGAAACTGTATGGACACCTTTTCAGTAAAATCGGTGTTCATATCTTCCATTGGAAGATCAGGCAAAAACGGCAGGTCAAACTGGAGGCCAAGGGCCTTCAACAGATCAGACTCTGAAATAGCCTTCTGCCGGAACAGGATCTCCCCGATCAGGCCCCCTTTTTGCTCTTGGATCCTGAGGGCATCAGCAAGGGCTTCTTCGGAAAGGCCGGAGGTCTCTGATAATATCTTGCCGACCAGTTTCATGTTACCGTTGTGGCTCGTTGCGGATTCATAGACTCATTGAATCTCTATTTCCCGGCCTCTGTATTCCGGCGTTTCATACATCTTGATTACACCTTCCTCGACCTTGTCGATTTGCTCCTTTTTTTCCTCATATATTTTCTTGGCCTCTGCCGGGTTTTCAATAATATGAGGGGTAAGAAACACGAAAAGGTTGGTCTTTGTACCAGACCTTGAGCTTGATCTGAAAAGCCAACCCAGCAACGGGATATTGCCCAAGCACGGCACCTCATACTTAGTGCGGGTCATGTCATCGCCGATCAATCCTCCAATAACCACTGTGTCGCCATCTTTAACTATGACCGTGGTTTCCGCCAGGCGTTTTAACGTAGTAGGCCTATAGTTGCTCTTTGCAGCATCTTCAGTCATCTTAATGACTTCTTGAAAGACCTTTAGCCGAACAAATCTTTCCTGGTTGATCTGAGGAGTAATCTTGAGAGTCACCCCTACATCCTTGTATTCATAATTGCTGTAGTCTCTATATGTTTCCGTTGTTTCCATTCTGGTCACATACGGCACATTCTCTCCTACTTCGATCCCAGCCTCCTCATTGTCAGTTGTCAATATCTGCGGGGTTGAAATGATATGCACATCGGAATCACTCTTGTATGCTCGTACCACAGCCCCTATGGTAGGAAACGTAATTCCGCCGATTGTAATGCCCTCGCCAAGAACCCCCAGGGCCAATCCGGCAGGAAGGGCTATACCAGTCTCTGTAGGAGTTGGAAAAATGCTCTCTTTCGATCCATACCCTCCAAAAACCGCAAACTCCCTGCCGTCATAACTTCCAATATCGTTTGCCGCCCTCCACTCCACGCCAAGCTCAAAATCCTTTGTCACTCGAACTTCCATTATCAGGCATTCGATATAGACCATTGCTCTCGGAATATCGAGTTTCTTGATCACGTCTTCGAGAACAAGATAGTCGTCCTTGCCTGCCGTAATGACAAGGGAATTGGTCGCCTTATCGGCCACGATCTGAACTTCCTTGGAAATGACGGGGGTCTTTCCCTTTTTGATAGTTTTTGCCTGCTTTGCGGGAAGGGCCATCAAAACCTTGGTTAGATCATCGGCATTGGCATTACTAAGATAATACACGTGGATATCCCCTTCGCCACGGGGGGGGTCCTTGTCCAACAAGTCAATAAGCTCTTTGACCCTTCGTGTCTCGTCCTTGGAGGCCGCAATAACCAGGGAATTGGTCCGCTCATCGGCTATAATCTTGACCTGGGGTCTCACAGGTACGCTTTTTTTTCGGGCCTTGCCCTGAAAAACAGACACCAGCGATTTCACCAAAACGCTTGCCGTGGCATTCTCAAGCGGGATCACTGATATTTCTTCGCCTATACCAACCACATCAATCGCCTTTACGATACAGAGCAGGCGTTTGATGTTGGAAAGGACATCAGTCACAATCAACATACCGGTAGGGGGGTAGGAAATAATCACGCTGCTTTTTGATATCAAAGGGGAAAAAAGCTTCTTCAGCTCATCGGGATCTGCATACTCAAGGGGGACCAGTTGTGTGACCACCCTGTCTTCGGGATCGATAGCCTCCTGGCGCAACCTTGTTTCAATATTTTTTGACCGAGCCTGGCCTGCCGGCATGATCTTGATGACACTGCCTGCAGGCACTGCAGCAAAGCCATGCACATCCAACACAGACTCAAACACCTTGTATGCCTCATCTACTGAAATCTTGGTAGGGGAGATGATCGTCACCATTCCCCTGACCGCTTTATCAATCACAAAGTTCTTGCCGGTCAGTTCGCTGATGAACTTGATAAAAAGCGCGATATCTACATTGTCGAAATCTATGGTCACATAACGCGTATCGGACGCTTGATTTGCCGGGGCTTGTTGCTGCTCTGGGCCCTGCTTTCTTGGCGGTGCTGTCTGCTGAACCTGCACAGGCTCTTCGGGGGCAGGGGCCTGTGCATGAGGCTTCTCTGCTGCAGGCTTCCCTGGCAGTGGCGCGGCAGCAGGTTGGGCTGCTCCGGAGGCCGCGGGTTTCACGCCCTCCTCCCCTGCAACACGGGCACCCGAGGCTACGGAACTACCTGTGAGCAGCCACAGCCCTATCCATAGAAGGCAGAGAATACATCTTCGGATCGAATGTAGCTGCATCACTCCATGACTCCATGACTCTCTGTCATCTCTTCAAACTCCGGATCTCCACGAAGGTTTTGCAAGTCCGAGTCCATCCGTGCCCAGTCCTTTACCGATTTGTCCAGTGAAACCGCCTTTTTCAGATAAACAAGGCCCTCTATCACATCCCCCTCAAGGGCATGGAGGCAAGCCAAATTGTAACAAGCATCCACATAGTCAGGTCTGATCCGAATGGCTTTCGCAAAAGATGCACGGGCCGATGAGTAGTTATTGTCATGGATATGTATGACCCCCAAATTGTTTAGTGCTTCTACGTGATCAGGATATTGGCAGAGGGTTTCCTCATAGAGTCGCTTAGCCTCTTGCAAATTGCCACTCCTGTGTAAAACAATGGCCTTTTCACATAAGGCCGCAGCGCCTGGGCGTTCCGGCAGCGGAATAGCTTCAAAGCCTGGGGGTTGACGGTTGTGAGGCTCTGTACCTCTGTGAAATAACAACAAATAGGCCGTAACAGCAAAGGGGATCAGGCAAAAAAAAGCCCACCATAGGGCTTTGCCGGGAAAAAACCTATGTTTGTGTCCTGCCTCAGACGCAATTCCATGGTATTTATGGTATCGGGTCTCTTTTTCTTTCTGAGCCTTCTTAAGGGCCTCATTGATATAGCTCATATCATTCTGACATCTGATATAATAGACCCTTAGTACGTGTACCGGCAATCCCATCGGCGATTAACCCGAAATCGCCCTGGAATCTCATGACCTGATCAAACGTGGGCTCGTCATAAAGCCCCGTGGGTCCAACCGAATAACCTATCCTTTTCAATGTCTGTTGCAGTTTGATAACATCCAGGCCACGCATCCCCTTGACCATATCAACAGCATAGTTCTTATAGGGATATACCCAGGAAACCCCTTGACCCCAATGAGTAAGGATAAAGTCCCTGGTAACGGGCTGCTCCTCGCCGTCAGCATTGATTGCCATTGCACCGTCCGCTGTCAGTTCCCGGATCAACAGATATCGAGCGCAGGGCAGGGCTGCGCTGCTGCTGGGGCCAGCATGGGGGGCGGCGCCATCCACACATACGCGAAAAGGCTTCTTAAACATAATATAATGTTCGGGGGCTGTATAGGTGGAATAAAGGCCCAAATGAACGTCATTTCCGGCATAATTTCTCTGGAATTCCTTTGCATAAAAAAACCTGAAGAGCCCTGCAAGGCTGGTTTGCTCATCAAGAAACAGGGTTTCTTCTTTCATCCTGGGTCTCACGGGTGCGGATTGGGTCCTTTCGGTCTGTGCCACCGAAACCTCGTGCTCGCCTGAGATCAACGCTGAAATCTCTTTTCTGTAATTCCACCCACCAAAGCCTGCCGCAATGATCAGCACAAGCAATAGGGGAATGAATAGCGAGGTAAACTTTTTCTGAAACAAACCCCTTGGCCTGGCCTTGAGTGCCACATCGCCCCGGATGTCATCAATCGCCTTTTGAATCGTTCTTCTCGATATGGTAAACTCATCCATGGAGTAAGCGATAAGGAGGGCCCGGTCACAAACTCCATTGATCCGCCTTGGATTCCCCTGAGAGTAGGCATATATTGCCTCATGGGCACCCTTTGTAAATCGTAGATTCCCCTTGCCGCCTGCCACTACTAATCGATGTTCCACATAACCCTGGACTTCCTTCTTATCCAGGGGTTTCAGGTCATAGCGAACCATTATGCGCTCATTGAGTTGCCTCAAAGAGGGTGAGGCCAGAAACTCCCTTAATTCGGTTTGCCCGGCAAGGACGATCTGAACTAGTTTCTCCTTTTCGGTTTCAAGGTTCGATAGCATGCGTATCTGCTCAAGGACGGTGCGGGAAAGATTTTGGGCTTCATCGATCAACAGGACAGAATTGCCACCCCGGCTGAAGGTCTCAAGCAAGTATTCATTCAGGCTGTCAACATAGTCTTTCTTGCTCTGGGTCCCCACACCCGCCCCGATGCCAAACTCCTGATTGATGGTCCGCAGAAGTTCCATGTCCGAAACATAGGCGTTGAATATCAATGCAGTTTTCGTGGATGAATCAATCGTGTCCAGAAGTGCCCGACAGAGCGTAGTTTTTCCTGTGCCAATACCGCCGGTAATAACAATGAAGCCTTTTCGCTCGTTGATTCCATAAAGGAGATGATCAAAGGCCTCCTTATGGTTGCGGCTAAAATAAAGGTAGTTTGGATCTGGTGTTAAGCTGAAAGGATTTTCCCTAAAACCAAAATAAGAAGTGTACATAGTTGTTGAGTGGTAACCGTTCACAGGTTCAGGACAAAGACGGCATTGAAGCCCGCAGTCCCTGAACCGCTGAACCCGTGAACCCGTGAACGCCTACGATTATCTGAATCTGTAATCTATGTTTTTCGTCTGACCTTTTCGGTTTATCTGTATTGATACACGGGACCCTGATTTCAGTTGCTCATATAGTCCCAGTACATCATCCGGGCTATTAATGGGCTTACCATTTATCTTATTAACTATGTCTCCATCTTTCAGCTCCAATCTCGCAAAAATGGAGCCTTGCTTGATCCTGCTGACTGCTAACCCGTCTGGCTTGCCGTCCCTGAAATGAGGCCGTATGCGCACCTGCGACAAGAGCTTGTTAATGTCCTTAAGAGATTCTTTGATCTCAGAGTGGCCGACTGTTATGGTGCTTCCTGTCCCACCGGACTTTGATGGCCAAAGCTTTTTCTTACCTCTTCGGGCCGCAGCTTCTTCCATTGTAAGTATTTCGTCGCGATTATCAACTCTCAGGATGACCTTCCCTCTTAAGATCATTTTGATGAGGGCATCCTGAATGCTCTCCCCTACCCTATACAGACCCTGCTTCTTCGTGTCGGTCTCCTCGATAACCGCAAAGGCATTCTGTAGGCTGCCTGTAACTGTTCCTAGAAGGGCTATCTTCAGTGAAGTTGGTTCAAGGGCTTCAATCTCTACTGCCTCAACTTCTTCAGCAGCTCTGTCTGCGGAACCAAAGATATTCCTGCCAATTATCGACCGGTAATCATCCAGAAGCGGCTTCTGATGCCCTTTGTCATCCGGCATATGCTGCTGCACCACAAAGGCTTTGGTGTCGATTTGCCTTAGGCTTGCACAGACGACCTTGTAAAACACATCCACCCCAATATAGATGACAACAGACAAGGCAAGAAGGTTGAAAATGGTATGATAAGCCCTTGTCATAGATTTCGCCAGCTATGTGGATTTCATTCTGGGATCCATCAGGGTTCCCTGTATAACAAAGGAAATCATTCCCCTGTTAAGACCTTGCCCGAAGAAGTCCACGGTATCGAGAATTCCTCCAGTGCTTTTGAAGAACTCTGCCAACGGTTCAATCGTGCCTCTGAGATCAAGGCTGCTTTCTGCAAGTACTTCTTTCAGCGTTATGGTCCCGGACAAGGTTCCGTTCAATTGCCGGCCCTTAAGCTCAAGTCGTGTAAGATCTATCTCCTGTTTCTTCAGAACCATCTCGATTTCTATTTCGTCAAAGTCAACACCCTCTAACATAAGAAAGGGCCGTAAAAACACGACCCTGCCGTGTGATAACCGCAGATTTGCCTGCCCCGAGGCATCCATCAGGGACTTGTACTGACCTTTGTATGAGAGTGTTCCGCCAAGGGTTCCTTCTATGCTGTGCCCTACCAGTTGTAAAAGATAGGCATAATCCCCAATGTAAATATCCCTCAGTTCGATTTCTGTATCGATAGAACCTCTCGTGCGGTCTTTCTCAAAATAGACACTGCCACCTACTTCACCCCTATAAGCCAAGCAGTGGAATGAATACTCGGATTTCCCTCGTAACAATGACCAAACATGGGGTTTAAGCAAAAGACTGTCTGACCGGAGAATCGCTTTGTCGGGCTCGTCTTTGAGAACAAGTTCGGTTCCAATAAACTTTAAACCAACGGGGAGCCTGGGTTCTATGCGGTTTACTGAAAGAACAAGCCTGGGATTTGCCCTTTCTACCTCTGCCTGCAGGTAGCACCGGATGGCATCTGAAGGAAAACGATAATACAGGAGCGCCAATGTTAGAATCAAGGCAAAGAGGAGATATCCGAACCATTTTTTGTTCTTTGATATAAACAGTCTCATCTATAGGATTTCGGAGTTCGGAGTTCGGAGTTAAGCTGCACATCATTTTAACGTAATTTGACATGGTTATCAGGACCATTCATCCCGCAAATTTGCAAATAGTTTTCTGGAAAACTATAAATGAAGGGAAGGGAAGTGAACTCAAGTCAGCTACTGTAAGTGTAAGGTTAGGACCTGCATGATGGCATCCAAATAGCCTTGTTCCTTCTTGTTTTCGCTAATTGAAATGCGTTTGATGCCTACCAGATAATCCGGTGATTCAATACGATAAAGGTATCCAACCAACTCCTCCAGGGTAATTCCCTCCAATTTCATCTCGACCATCGATTCCTTGTAAGGCCCTGTGCCTGACGAGGTAGACGGTTTCATATATTTGATATGGGCCTTGACTTTAGCCTTATCGGCTGCCTTTTCAAGAAAAGAAAAGAGTGAAAACCCCTTCTCCCGTCTGGCAAGGTTCTGCTGTAATTCCTGACAACCTTTCTGACAGGCCCGATACTCAGCCCTCAGCTCTACAATCGCCTCCAGCCCCTTTTCTTTGACCTTAAGGCCCCTTTGAATACGCCTTCTGCTTTCAAAGAAGGGAAAAACAACAAACTGAAGCAAGACAAAAACAGCAATGAAGCAAACTGCAGCCGATACGAAATATTTTTCACGTCTTGCAAGCTTCATAAGAACCCAAGTGTAAACCACGACACGAGGTGCCTTTTCTCAAGTCGTCAGACGCAACCTTTGCGCCAAATAGAGGATGCCGATCGTCAGGGCCAGCAGTCCTATCTTGCACGTTGTAGTTTCATCTCAAATCGCACCCGGTTGCCGGATCGATCAAGATTGGCCGAACTTATGGTCACAGCACTAAAACAGGTTGAGGGTTCCAGTCCTTTCTTGATGGCATCCACAGTGTTAAATGTGTCAGTCTCACCCTTAATCTGAACCGAATCCGGGTCAACCACTATGCGGCTGATATGCACACCCCCGGATTCAGGAACCCGTTGCGAGATATCCTTTAACAGGTCCAGGACCTTCCTGTTCGAACCAACTTCAGGAAGCAACAATGCCGATTTCTTGATCTCATCTATTTTGACCTCCATCTGGTGGACGGGATCCACAATCCTTTTTGTATCGGGAAACGTCTGTCTGAACACCTGTGTGATTTCTTCATTCAGTTTTCTGTAATGTTTCTTTTGAGAATAGTAATCTACACCCAGATCAAGGGCCAAAAGACATAGAACGACTATTAAGACCACTGAGGCCCTTAGGATCTCCTTCTTATGCACGAAGTAGTGTTTCTTGACCTCGAATTCGTCTCTCCTGAAATTAAACCCCAGGCCCTGCCTGGCCTCCCGAACCGCGAGGGCAAATGCACCGTCCATGAGTGCAGGATTCCAGACTCGATCGACATCCTCCTCCATGTAAACTCTCGAGTCCTTGGTCAGATCAATCAGATCAATCGGAAGATCAAGAAACCGGCTTAAGAGGCTCTCCGTGTCAGGATAAAGCGCTCCTCTACCGGTAACAAAAACCCTTTGGGGACGGATTGTTCTCGTACTCTGACATCCAAAGGCATGAAGTGTATTACGAACCTCTGTGCAAAACGCCTCGAGACATGATTGGATCTCCCCGCAGCAAGCTGCGGGGAATCTTCGACTGTAAGAAAGTTTGTCGTTTTCAGATTCGCTCGCTCGTTTTTGCGGTTCAATTTCCCCTGCCATCTCGGTGTGCGCATGGTCACTGCCCATCCCATCTATCACGGTCCGGACAATGGAACTGCCATTGAAGGAAAAGCTGCGAATCAAGACGATACGTCTTTTCAAATAAAGGATCATCGTGTTCTTGTCGAGACCTATCTCCAGAAGGAGTCCATCGTCGGGGGATCCCGCTTGCCTCAGAAGCCGGGAAACCGTGGGAACCCCCTTGATATCCAGGACCTCCGGATCGAATCCATGGGTATGCAATTGCGCCAGATATTCGGAAATGTATGCCCGCTTGACAGAGGCGGCAAGGATTTCGCTTCGATCCGACAAGTCAACCATCGTCAAATCGACCACCAAGTCCTCCACTGGAAAAGGAACCCTTGTCTCAAGTTCAAAAACAAGGGTCTGTCTAATCTTTTTCCTGTCCCTGAAAGGCATTCGGAGATTCCGGAATGATACATACTCCACCGGGATCGAGCTGATGCAGATATTAGAATCTGAACCTACCTGTTCGGCGACTGCCTTCAGGGCCTGCACCAGGCCCCCCGCATCCTCTATCATAACATGGCCGCAGCCTGTAATATGATACCCCCTCAGACCACCGCTAACCTGGACTGCCGCAATAGAATCCGAACTTATGTCAAGACCCAGTATCTTTTCTGGCATTTCTGGCTTCTACTCTATTTTCCATGACAGGATATCACATTTGGACCCTGTCCTCTTGACCATTCCAGTGACCCGTTTGGCCATGGCCCCTTTAAAACCTTCTGATACGATCTCAAAGTTGGTGCTTGAGGCATCAAGCAAATCCTCGGCAATGGTCACATCCCCCATACCTGGCACCGTCTTGTACCAGTTCGGATCAGACAGGTCATTGTTTCTATCCTTTCGGTGTGCGACCATATCCTCGACCATCTGGTCGTCCATACGATCTGAAAAGGCCTTTAATACCAGGGATTCTGCCGTGTTAATATTGATCTTGCCATCATCACCGTAAGGACTCAAGTATGACGCGATGCCGGGCTTTTCCTTAGTGCCGTAAAAGAGCCCCTTGGTGACCCCCCTGACCAGAAGCAGTTCTTCTATGAATTCCACAGGCGCATTCTTGCAGACATAAGGTTTGTCCAAACCTTGATAATAGCCGCTTTCCGCACCATATCCAGGCCCCTCAGTCACCTCATCGTCCAAATCGATCCAGTCCTTGACGGCATTGACAATGTTCTCTACCTCTTCGTCCTCAAGGCCGAATTCCGGGGATTTCAAGAATCGCGTCAGGAGTTTTCTTTGGGTATCATTATACTGGCTCCCCTCAACAAGTTTATTGATCTGAATCCTTCCGGAATGGTCAAGAACCTCTACCTGAAACCATCCCTCGTAAAACAGGGCACCCGAATTATCAGAAAGGGTCTTTAGATCTGCCCATGCCTCAAGCAGGGAATCGACGTTACCTTCTGAGGCATCCTCACGCAGAACCGCAAGGGCACAGTTGAATCCTGACTTGGCAATGTAGCCGAGTTTGATGCCATCCCGGAGATTGGCGGCTGCATGCAAATCAGAGCGCATAGAAATATTGAACTGGAGCGTCAATGAAACAATCAGACTGATGATTAGAATCGTCACGATAAGGGCAACGCCACTGTTGTCTTGGAGAATCCTTTTCATGAAATCCTCGGCTATCCATGACCCATAGGAAGCGCAACCTTGGTAAAAAATCTGAAAGGCGCCTCAGGGTCTGACTTATTCATGAATTCCAGTACTATGGACACCATCTCCGGTATCCTGTTCCGGAATGCCTCGGTCCTGGAATCCCAGTTGTCGTACTCCTCACCGTCGGCGTCATAATAGGTGAAATCCACTGACAACAGTCTCTCACAAAGTACCTGTCTGCCGGTGTCTTCGCCACAGGCCACCACAACCGCCGGCACGTCGGTCCGATAGAGCACAAGAGCCTCTTCCTCATCATTCTCACGGACATGATATCCTATCTTGGCTGTTCCGAGAACCTGGTCTTGCTCGCTGAAGACAAGGTGCGCCATAGACGTAAAGCGAAGGTCGTCACTGCTCCTGCCTTTGATCTCTCTGTCCTCGCCCACGAATTCAAAAACCTGAGCCCTGTTATCATCTGATTCAGCCGATTCAGGATACTGTGAAACACAAACAGATTCCAGATCTTCAAGCATCCTTTCCAGGGAAATCCGGGCCATACCGTAAACATCAGCCTCATATTCGGTCTCATTTATGATGCGAAAGGTTCCAGTATAAGAGGTATAGATCGTGGAAAGGACAACGGCAAAAATGAACATGGCGATGAGGATTTCCAGGAGAGTAAAACCCTTTGTGTCTGTTGAGTTTGTTGGTTTCATTGACCCATCAATCTTTGGGGAAAAAACGATACAGCCTGAGGCGGTATTGATACAACTCGTCCTCACCTCTGGAGATGGTCAAATCAATTCGTTTAAGGTAGTCCGGGACCTTTTCAGGCCCACCCAATGCAGGATCTCTCACAACAAGGTCCCAGCAATAGCAGGGAAAAAACTCTCCGAAATCACCCGAATCAGAACATAGGTCGTGCGGGTCCCCAGTCTCTATTTCAGCCATCTTGCTCTGGGCCAGAAAGGCGGCTGTGGTACTGAATCTCGCTTCACTCGCCAGCGACAGGCTCTGGGATTGTGACCCCAGCACAGCCATCAGGGCAATGGCAATGATGGCCATGGCCACCATCACCTCTAAGAACGTAAAACCTGACGTCTCGAAATCTCTGCAACCTGTTGGACTCATATAGTCCTTAAGAAAAAGATTTTGGGGTTCAACATAGCCTCCTATCAAAAAACAGCGGGTTCCGAACTCCAATCAAACGCCCACAAAATCCACATAGTTCTCAAGGACTTTAATTTTCCCCAAAAAGGGGCTCAATACAAGTGTGAATCTCCTGCCGTCTTCGGACGCGAGATGAATAACTGATTGTTCCATATACCCCTTCTTTGTAAAACTGATGGCAGTCTCTCCAGCCGCCTTCTTGCCCCTTCCCCTGCGCCAAACATCCAGTAGTCGAACCCCTTCTGGCAGCCGAAAAGCCTTTTTGCAAGCCTCCTCACGGTCCTCGTCTGTCATGTCTGCCGACTCTATCCAAAACCGATTCGATTCAAGGTCAAACTGAAGGCTATAGGCCTTTTGCTCACGAATTGCCTCATTTCTCAAGCTCCTCACAGTCCCCACCAATCGTCGAACAGTGGCCTTCAGGTCATCGGTCAGTATGGCACAGCGAAGCCTCGGGACAGTCAAGGCCAATGTCAGCCCAATCAGGAAAATGACAACGGTTAGCTCTATGAACGTAAAACCCCCTTCCTTACCCTTAAGCGACACTTTATTGATGCCACACTTCATTCAAGTTCCCAACTGTTTATGTCCTCATCCTTATCTTCGCCCCCAGGCTCTCCATCAGAACCGTAGGAGGAAAGGTCGCAATCGCCGTAAATGCCGGGACAAAGATAAACATATTCACTCTCCCATGGATCTTTCGGTACCTTGCCTTTTTCAAGGTACCCACCCTTACGCCAGGCTCTGGCAAGCTTGCCTACTGCGGGAGGTTCGACCAGGGCCTGAAGACCCTGCTCAGTAGTGGGATAACAGCCGTTGTCAAGCTTGTAAAGTTTCAGGGCAGTCTCTATGCTTTCAATCTGCACCCGGGCCTTCATGCGTCTGGCCTCTTCCGGCCTGCCCATGATTCTCGGAATGATAAGCCCTGCCAAAATACTCAGGATCACAATAACGACCATCAGTTCAATCAGCGTGAAACCTGCACAAGACATCTGACAACCTGTCCAAGATCTTGTAGGCCGATTTATCTTTTGCATAGCATCACTCACTCCTTGCTCCATTACTTCAACACCCCGTGAACCGTCACAAATAAACTGATAAACAGGCATCCTTCATTCACCAGTTTACACTTTTTTCAAAAAAAACGTGTATTATCGAATTAAATGGCGATGTCCAAACTCGAAATTCGAAATTAGGTAACGCATCTACATCTTTGTGTTTTTCCCAATTTCAAATTTCCAGTTTCAAATTTCACTGCCAACATACAAGATCAACAAAGTGTAAACTACTTTTGACTTGTCGTGAAGGATGCCGATAAACACAAGCTATCTTATGAATTGATTCATCTCAAAGATGGGCAGTAGAATAGATACAACGATAAACCCCACGATCAAGCCCATAACCAGGATCATGACCGGCTCAAGCATGGAGGTCATGGCCATGAGCTCAGATTCCACGTCTTTCTCATACGTGTCTGCAATCCTGATCAGCATAGCCTCCAGCTCCCCGCTCTGCTCGCCCACACGTATCATCTGTACGACAATGGGTGGAAACCATCGGCTTTGATCAAGTGGGCTGGCAAGGCTTTTGCCAGCCTCAATTTCCTTTACGGCGTTGTCAACCACGTCGGCAATCATAACATTATTGACAATATTCCGGACGATTTCAAGGGCAGTGATGAGTGGCACGCCGCTTTGGAGCAGGCTGCCCAGTGTCCTTCCAAACCGAGCCA
>LGVF01553112.1_pt1 | contig 14171 bp, 19 predicted proteins | sample 469901 | NCBI WGS metagenome assembly LGVF01 (sample SAMN03893561, study PRJNA290197) | marine sediment metagenome | material: sediment; isolation source: combined push core samples #3730, #5133, and #5579 collected at Hydrate Ridge | place: Pacific Ocean: Hydrate Ridge | reverse complement strand
AAGCATAACAGATTGAGACCTAAAGCACCAAAAGAGCCGAAATACTTAAGTTGGCTTCATAATCAAAGTGATATTTTTTGCTTTGCGTGTGGTAAACAAAATAAGCTTGAATGCCATCATATAAAGCAATTCTCAACAGATGTAAAAGATGATAGAAAAATTATCATGCTTTGTGGTGAAGAATGCCATAGAAACGGTGCAATTTTATCAGCACATGGGACACCTAAAATGTTTCGTGAGGCATACCCTATTGAAGTTCAGTTGGAAAATGCTGAAAAATTATACAATCAATACAAAAAGGAAAAATAATGTTAGCAAATACATACAACAAAGAGAGCGTAGAATCAGATAAGTTTGAAGTGATAGAAGAGATAGAACCTTTTATGGTTTCAGAAATAGATAAAGATCCAGATAGATGCAACAATTGCAGATTATTAAAGCAAGAAGATAAAGTTTGTAGCACATATAGGGATTTAAGAGTTAAGTTTGAAAACGCTGGTCAATCGTTACCACCAGAAGAGTTTTATTGTTTGTTTTGGAAGTGCGATTAGTTGGAGTACCATGAGCGATAGCGAATAAAGCGAAGCGTTGCCCTCGTGTAACGAAGTGAGCGGAAGAACTTGTTTCTTCTCTATAAGATTAAAAGGAAAACAAATGGAAAGAAAATTAAAAGAAAAGCTAGAAGAGGCAAATCAAATGCTTCAAGTTCAAAAAGATAGTTACGATTTTGACCCATATATGCACGGTATGTATAACGGAATGGAATTTGTGTTGTCAATATTTGAAGAGAAAGAACCTATATTTTTAGATGCTCCTAAAGAGTGGACAAATAATAAGTCGGCTAAAGAATAACTGCTAGACTTAATGTATTTTCTTTTTTCAAGTAAGGGATGCAGTTGTTATATTATAGAGGGGTGTAAACTTAAAAGTCGTTGTTAGTTTGTTGGGAGCGGGGTTTAAAGCCGATTTGCTATGTGACTTCGATTATGCTATAATGTGACTTAGAAATCACGGTCTTGTAGCTTCGAAACATCAAGGACCGCAAGGAATAACTTGTTGGGTAATTATAGCGAATTAATGGTAATAAACATAGAGACAGGACAACTTTCAGAGGTTGAAGTGACTCCAAATAAAAAATTATATAGTGGTCCAAGGAGATACAGTAGAGTTATGGGAGCTTATGATACATCACAATTATTATTATGTTCGAAAGTTGGCTTAAATCTATTAATGCTAATTAGAGATAACACAGATAATAAATATAGAATTAGACTAATAAAACAAGAGATAGCAAAGAAGTTACACTCAAATAGAGAAACTATATCAAGAAACATTAAAAAGCTCGTAGAACACGGTTATTTGATTGATGAGGGCTATGGAAAATATTTCGTACTGCCTAATATGTTTTGGAGCAGGATAGATGGTAAAGAATGGAGAGAGTCTTTAGATGAGTTCAAAAGCAATGAAAATTATAAGGAACTACAAACTTAACAATTCTTTCAAATAAACATCAACAAAGCTTGACAATATAAACAAAAGTTGATATAATTAGGGTATAAAAAGGATAAAAGATGAACTCTAGCACAATCAAGACTTACAGCGAGAATTTAAGTAAAATCAAGACACAACTTACAAGAAATAAAGTGGCTGAACTTTACAGCACATACAATTCTGAAGATGATGGACATTTAGCTAAAATCTTAACTCTTAGAGGGATTGAGATTTAATGAAAACATGTCAAGACCTTGTGGATTTTTCTATAAATCTACGGATTTCGCTTGATGACTATGTAATTGAAATGAATAAAATAACAAAGGAAAATGCAATGGATGAAGAAGATTTAATCAGTGTTGAATTGCTTAGTGATGTTTTAGAGTTAGATATTATAGAAGTATGGGATAATGCTTTAGCTGTAAATTATAAATATAATGCAAGTTTTGGAATAGCAAAAGATGAAGCGCATGAGTCAAATTGCGATTTTGTCTCAAAGAACAACATAGATGTTTATAGACTAGCACATAGATGTAAAGAATGGGCATACAAAAAAGGGTTTCAACTTGCAAGTTACAAAAGTGAGCACATATGGATAACAAAAGAACCTTTTAAGCCATATCCTTATGAGGGTGCAGAAACCGAGCCTGAGTCAATTATAAAAGCTTGTGAATGGATACTTAAAAATGACTAACATAAACATAGACCACAAAATACTAGCAAAGCATTTCAACAAGACAATACAAGCAATGCACCAACTAAAACAAAGACACAGCAAAGGACTTGAAAGCCTTTGGGTTATCTATGTAAAAGCCTACAACTACGACACTAGAGAGAGCCTTAAATGAAATCAAATAGAGCCTTAAACTACATAGGAAGCGAACTAGACAAAGACTACTATGAGATAATACAAAAAAGACTAAGTGCAGTTCAGGGTTCGTTATTTTAAAAAGGATATAAGATGGAAAATTGTAAAGTTTGTGAAAGTAAAGAATTAAAAAAGAAATTCATAAAAGAGGGAACTTGGTGTGGAACTAAAGCTAAACCCGAAGAGCATTTTAATAAGAGTGAATATGACTTTGGATGGGATTATTATCCTAAACACGATTTATTAAATTTAAAATGTAAAGAGTGTGGTTACTCTTGGTATGAAAAAGCTAACAAGATTTAACCAATAAGCAAGAGACACCAAAAGGATGAGAGTAAATGGCAATAGCTAAAGAGATATGGGATAAAGCAAGAATATACCTATAAAATGATACAATGTCCCCATGCAAGAGCCTGAATCTCTTGCAGTCTATTCAGGAGACACATTATGAAATCACACAAATTAAAAAAACCATTTTACCATTGCAGACTAAACAATAAAACAGACTTAACAAAAGTTGTATTCTATGATATAGTAAAACAATATAAGCTGTTCAATGAACTAGTAGACAAAAGAGAGGGTGGAGTAGCCTTTTGGTCTAATAGATGGGCAGAGAATATGTTTGAGTTAGCAGATAAGCATATATATGTAATTGAGGCAGTTAAGTTTTTTGCTATTGCAGAGATTTATAAATTCAATTATGTATATGTAATATCAGGAACACATAACGGCACGACTAAGTATAAGATAGGTAAAGCAAATAGTATCAAAGAGAGACTAAAAAGGTTTGAAGTAAAAATACCATTCGACATAGATTTAATTACAAGCTTTAGTGTAAAGGATGCGATAAATTTAGAATCAGAACTACATAAGACCTTTAAAAATAAGAGATTATCAGGAGAGTGGTTTGATTTAACAGCTAAAAATATGTTAAAAATAATAGAAATTGGAAGCAATAGAGAACTACACGACTATTATTTAACACTTGATGAACACTTAGACTTCCTAAGAAAAGATAAATGGCTTAATGATAAAGACTATATAAAGTATCTTGAGCAGTCACTAGTATTTAATGGTATAAAGTTTAATGCAAGGATATAAAAAGAGTTAGTTTGTCGATAAATGTTATAATATGCCAACATTTAGCATTAAAGGGGCAATAGTTGGCAAAAAGTAAAGACTTAACAACAAAACAGTATATCTTTTGTATGGAGTACCTAATAGACTTTAATGCTACAAGAGCCGCACTTAAGGCAGGGTATAGTGAAAGTAATGCTAGAAGTCAAGCAAGTAGAATGTTGACAAATGCCAACATTAAAAAGTTTCTCAACAAAAAGACCGATAAAGTAGCAGAAAAGCTAGATATTACAGCTGATAGAGTATTAGAAGAATTAGCACATATTGCATTTTTTGACATTAGAAACATATTTGATGGAAGTTCACTGAAAGAGATAGACAAATTAGATGATAAAACAGCAAGGGCATTAAGTAGCGTTAAGTCACGAATAGAAAAACTTGATGGCGAAAACTTTGCTGAGGTAGTCGAGGTTAAGTCAAATGATAAACTAAAAGCTCTTGATATGCTTAGTAAACATCTTGGATTATACGAGAGAGATAATACACAGCAAAGCACAGTAGTAGTTGAAGCAAAAGAGCCTGAGTTCTAATGAGTGTATATAAACCTGATATTGATATGTCAAATGTACTAAACAAAACAGTATTGCCAGTTTATAGAGAAAAATTTAGAAGTGAAGCACGGTATGATGTGTATAAGGGTGGTGCTGGAAGTGGTAAGAGTAGATTTGTTGCACAAAAGATACTCTATAGAATCATATATCAAAAAGGTCATAGGTACTTAGTAATCCGTAAAGTAAAAGACACTATGAAAGCCTCAGTATTTCAACTATTCAAAGATTATATTTATTCGTGGGGTGTTGAGTCAAAGTTTCACATAACTGAAAGCCCTATGAAGATAGTACACAAAGCAACTCAAAACGGTATCTTATTTATGGGAGTTGATAATCCTGAGAAACTTAAATCAATAGAAAAAATAACCTCTGTATGGATTGAAGAGGCTAGTGAACTTGATGAAAAGGACTTTAATGAGTTAGATAGACGACTTAGAGGGAATTTACCACACTACAAACAGATACATATTTCGTTCAATCCTATTTCTCATCTTCATTGGTTAAAGACTAGGTTCTTTGATAATCCACCTAAAAACTTAGATATTATTGAAACTACATTTTTAGATAATCCTAAACTACCCGAAGAGGATAGGGAAGTTTTAAGAGATATGGAGCGATACGATTATCAACAATATAGAATCTACGCACTTAATGAGTGGGGTGTTTTAAACAATAATATAATCCATCATAGGTATGACTATAAGGTACACATATCAGATAAAACAGTAGATGATTTTGTTACTTTACATATAGGATTAGATTTTAATATTGGGGGAAGTGTTGGTGTCGTTTTAGGAGAAGATAATAAAGGAATAGCACATATTGTAGATGAATTTGTAGTGTACGATACTGAAATGATTATACAAGAACTTCAAAATAGATACTTTAATCACGATTTAATCTTATATCCCGATGTTAGTGGTGGGAATCGTAGTACTAACTCAACCGTGACTGATATTGATATGCTTAAACAAGCTGGATATTACTGTAATGTACCTACTGAAAATGGAGCAACTGCTACAAGGTACAATGCTTGTAATAGAAAACTTATGTCAAATACTCTTTTAGTCAATCCGATAACAGCTCAAAAGACTAATGAGAGTTTACAAGTACACGCATATGACGAGCGTGGACAACCAGAGAAGTTTACTAACCATAAAGGTGGTGCTCAGGATGATTTTACTGACGCATTTGGCTATGTTGTTGGTAGATTATACCCAGTTGTTGTATCAACATTTGATATAAAAATGAGTGGTATTTAGAATCTTACCACTACGGGGGTAGAGAGCATTTAAATCCCTAAAAATAGGGGTGATTTATCTTGCTTTTATTTTTATTTCGCTATAATGTTAATCCGTGGGCTTCACAGAGTTGTTGACATTTGAAGCATCTAGCCCTACACCACAGCACGGCTGACGAGGATTTTAAATCCGAAACATTAATTTGTACCGTGGAGTCTCCCAAGTAGGGGAATAACTGGAGACCTAGACAACTCACTTCTATAAAGTTAAGTCTTTATAGATAAATGGAAGATACATCTAAGGTAGATAAAGTCCTTGCTAAGGACTGGCTGGTAAAACAGTAAAGAGTTCGATTCTCTTATCTTCCTCCACTTTAAAAACAAATCTTAATATGCTATAATTACACATAAATAATACTATAAAGGTTCTAAATGGTAAACACTACTCACAAACTTTATGATGCAAAACTAAACCAATGGAGCATGGTAAGAGATGCTATAAGTGGTAGTGAGCAGGTTAAATCAAAAGGTGTTAAATATGTACCAACATTATCAAGCTTTGATACTCAAGAATATGAAGACTATAAAAACAGACCACCTTTTGAGAACTTTGTAGCAAGAACATTAGATGGACTTAGTGGCTTAATCTTTAGTAAAAAACCTACAATCGAAGCACCATCAACATTAGAAACTCTCTTTGATAACATAGATTTAGCAGATAAAACTTTAATGGATTTAGCTCAAGATACAGTAGATGAACTTATTTCAGTTGGTAGAGTTGGGTTACTTGTGGATATGGCTAGTGTAGATACGGAGGGGCTTAGTGCTGCCGATGTGGAACAGTTAAACATAAGACCATACATTAAGTCATATCCAACTGAATCAATCATCAACTGGAAATATGAGACTATAAACAATCGTCAAGTTTTAACAATGGTAGTTTTAAAAGAATCAAAAGACAAATGGGTAGATGAGTTCACAAATAAAGAAGAGGATATATATAGAGTTCTTACTTTAGATGATGGAATTTACACGGTTAGAATATTTGAAGAGGGCGAAAGTGATGGAAAAAAGAGTGGAGAATATACAATTACTCAAACTTTTTTACCTAAAATGAATGGAGAATCTTTAACAGAAATCCCTTTTATATCAATCACACCAGTTTCACTTACATTAACACCAGCAAAAAGCCCACTATATGATTTATCAGAGGTAAATGTTAGTCAATTTGCACTTAAAGTTGATTATAGACATACCTTACACTTCGCAGCACCAACTCCTATACTTTGGGGTGTCCAACCTAAAGAAGTAGAGGGTACATTTAAAGTAGGTACTACGAATGTAAAAGGTTTTGCGAATCCACAAGGTCACGCAGAATATATGGAAATAGAGGGTAAAACTTTACCACAGTACAGAGAAGAAAATGCAGACCTTAAAGAGTCAATGGTAGTATTAGGTAGTTCAATGCTACAAATGGATAAAAGAGCAGCTGAGTCTGAAAACACGGTAGCTATGCGAACAAGTGGACAAAATGCTTCACTAATATCTTTAGCAGATACAGCAAGTCGTGGTATTCAAAAAGCTCTTATAATTATGAGTGAGTGGGTAGGTACAGGCGATAAAGTAACTTATAAACTAAATACTGATTATCATTTAACAATAATGGACTCACAAACAATCACAGCATTAACTACATCATGGCTTAGTGGTGCGATTAGTTCTCAGGACTTATTCTTTAATCTTAAAAATGGTGAACTTATAGAAGAGACTAAGACTTTTGATGAACAGCAGACCGAGATACAAACAGCTACACCTACATTAACAGAGAGTCCGATTAAAGCTACAAACAAATCAACCGACAAAAGCACCCTACAATCAATTAGAGAGAAGATGGGTATCTAATGGATTCAGAATTACTTGTATCACTCATTGAAGCCATATCGGTACTTAATCAATCACTAAAAGACCTAGAGAGCGATGTAGATGAAACAAAGAGTGAAATAAATAGTTTTGAAAATGATTATGATAAAGAAAAAAAGCTTTTACATGAAAGAATTGATAGTTTAAATGTTCAGATATATAAAACAATTCAAACAGAAATCAAAAAACTACCTATTGCAATAAACGGTAAAGATGGTAAAGACTACGATAGTGTAGTTGCAAAAGCACTATTAAAAGCAGAAATAAACAAGTTAGTCAAACAAAGAAATTTAGAAACGGAAAAAATAAAGAGTGAAGTATTACAAGCAGTCAAAAATATACAAGTTCCAAAAGGTCGTGATGGCAGAGATGCAAAGGAAGTTACAGACTTACAAATATCTAATGCTTTATCACTTTGGATAGATGATAATTTTGATAGATTAAAAGGTGATGATGGTAAAAGTGTAAAAGGTAAAGATGGTCGTGATGGAATCGATGGCGAAGACGGTCGAGGCATAGTCAAAGCTGAAATTAAAAATGACTATCTAATAATCACATATTCAGACGATACAGAAGATAAAATCAAACTCCCTAAACAAAAGGTTTTAGTCGGTGGTGGTGGCGGTTCAATAGACACCTCAAAATACGACTCTCATGTATCATCCGATGAATTATTGCATATGTTTAATAGCACTTACAAAACTTCATACTCTGAATTAATTTATGTTGATGGAAATATAACTCAAATTAATGTATATATAAACGATACCAAAACAACCAAACTCTTCACTAAAGAAATACTTTATAGTGATGGAAACATTGAAACAGTAACAATCACAAATAATATCTCTAATCAATCAATAATTAAAACAATAAGCTATTTAGATGGGAATATTACTAATATTTCTGTAGCTTAATTATGCTATAATTACACAAATAAAGAGGTAATCAATGGCATTAACAATTACTTATGACGGTTACGGTGTTGTAGCAAATGCCGACTCACTTACTAATGATACTGGAGGCTCAGGAACTGGAGACTGGAAAGAACTTGGTGGTGGTTCATACTCACTAAGTCCAGATGCTTCAAAGTATGGAGTCGCTTCAATCGGTTCAAAATATGCCTCAAAAAGTGGTTACACTTACATAGATGGGATAACTCCTTTAGATTATAGTGGTGGAGGTGCTCAAGAGGGCGAATTTATCTATATTTGGGTTATGACTCTCTCGCCAACTCCATTAAAAACTATCGCAAACACTCCATATAATATCTGTATAGGCGATGGTACAGGTTCTTTTAATGAGTACACAGTTGCAAGTAAATCAGACTCTAATAAATGGGATGGAAGATGGAGGGTTTTCTGTATAGATCCGACAACAACTCCAACAATCAACGGTGGTGCTGATTTAAGTGCAATTGATACGATAGGTGTTTGGATGGATACAGATGTATCAGTTCGAGCTGAGTCATTCTTTATATCACAAATCATAAGTGCTAAAGGTTTAAAAGTCGAGGGTACTTCTACAACTATGTATGATGATATAGTTTTGTGGGCTGAAGACTATGCAAATCGTGCTGCTGGTATGTTTCAATCAAGAGGACAAACTTATTTCTCTCTTGGTAGTTTAACAATACATAGCGACACTGCAAACACAACGGTATCCTCAGATGGATCTAATGTTGAGTATGAAAAATCAGAGCACTATAGTGGTTCAGCATGGGTTACAAGTTATCCCACCACAGCAAATGTAATAACAGTAAATGCAACGGGTGGAAATACAGCAAGTATGACTGATACTAATATCGGTCTAGCTGGTAACGATTCAAATAAAGTAAGCATAGACACTTCATCAGCTACAGGCTTCACAAAATCAGGTGGGTATATAAAATATTTAAGCACTATGAGTTCAACAGCTAATGATGAGTATTCAGGGGTTGTTATTTCTTTATACGATGCAAGAACTTTAGGAGCAGAGCCTTATAATAAATGTACTTTTGATGGTTCAAATTCTCTCACATTAACAGCATCATCAGACTTTGCAAACAATAATATAATCAATGGTGTTTCGGGTGTTACAAGTATGATAGTTGCTGATTTAGCACACATATCCACAAGTTCGATAAATAGTTCAGGTTCTAATCATGGAGTAGAATTAACAACGGTTGGCGATGGTACAATGGACTGGAATTGTCTGTTATCAAACTTCGATAGTGGTTCAACTGGAAGTCCTATCACTCCAACATCAACTGGCAATGAAGCTATTTATATAAGTGCTACATCAGGAGAAGTTACAATATCAGTAGCAACTGGTGCTGGGATACCATCAATAAGAAGTGCAGGTGCAACAGTTAATGTTGTAGCTGGTCAAGTAACCACTACTATCACAGTAAGAGATAAGCTCACAAAAGCAATTATTCAAAATGCTATGGTATATGTTTGGGCAGATGCAGGTGGTGGACTTACAGAGGGTACTGTAATCATCAATAAACTACTTACAGATGTAAACGGTCAAGTTAGTGATACAAGGTCACTATCATCAAATCAACCCGTTCTAGGTCGTGCTAGAAAATCAACTGTAACACCATTTTATAAAACAGAGCCTATCGGAGAAACTATTGATAGTGCTAATGGATTATCACTTACTTTATATCTAATACTGGATGAATAATGTCACAAGAAATAATTAATAAAAAGAATATCGAGGGTATCCACCAAAACCAACAAATATTACAATCAAAGATTAAAAAACTTGAAGATGTAGTCGGTGGATTAACTACAACAAACACGATTTTACAGCAACAACTTCAACAAATGCAACAGAAATTAAACATATTTTTAGCTACAAATAGAGGGAATGGAAGCACTACTTAATTATGCTATAATTACAATTATAATTTAACATAAGGAATTACAATGGCTTTAGTTGAAAATGATTGGTCGGTAGACCTAAACGGTGATATTAGGTATATCGGAGCAGTTCATGAAGCTGATGGAGCAGGATATGTTACAACTATCGAACTTCACAGATATTTGCAAGATAAAGCAGATGATGCAAGTGCAATTGGTGATGATTTAGTAGATATTACTTCTAGCACTCCATCAGATAGACTAGGTATTGATAATATCGTTCAATTACTTGGAGATTACAACATTGATGATACAGCTTCACAGCATATCTATGATGGTTCAATTATTCAAGGTGTTGAGGGTGTTGATAGAAAGATTTATGATGGTTTTGTAAACTACGGAAATGCTGGTGTTAATATCCAACTATTACAAAGTGGTGCCTACATAGCGGATGACTTTTGGAACAATACAGTTTTTGGTGCTGGTACAAGTGGATTAAATGCTGATGTAACAAATGGTATCTCGCATCGTTTTATTGTTTTAGTACATGACTTTGTAGGTTCAGGTGGTGATGTTGATGGTCGTAGACTTATTGGTATGACTAGAGAGTATTTAAAAACATTTAAAGAGTTTAAAGTTAATGGTACAGGTCGTGGAAATAATACACTAGCACTTGATAATGTACTTGATGGAAATAACACAACTTCTCGTGTTACTATTGATGCACTTGCTGATGTTACAAATGTAGAGGGTTTTAACTCTTATGATGTTGATATTGATGGTACAGATGAAGATTACTATTCTAAGTGGACTCGTGGTGCAAATGACATCAATACATTTGTAGAGAAAATCAAAGCAATTACAGCTTATGATTCAACAGATACTTTATATGGCTTAGATGGTAAAATCTTTAGAGGTATTACACATGAGATTGATGTAGATGGTGCAACTGGTGCTTTTGGTACTGCAACAAATCCAAATGGAGACCCAGAGCCTATTAGTTGGACTGGTGGTACTGGACAAATGTTAGCAGTAGATAGTGCAACAACAGCTTCTAAGTTATGGATGCAAATCTTAACGGGTGTTATTCCAAATAATGATGAAGTTATAGCTGGTGGTACATCGGGTGCAACCGTTACAATGGCAGTAACTATTCAAGAAAGACCTATATCATTTATCGTTGCTGGTTCTTCTACGGGTACAGCTTTAAATGGTGCTTATGGTTTTGGTGTGCTTAAAACAGATTTAGGAGCAAGTGATAAAGTTGTTGATCTTACAAATGCTTCTGTTCAACCTCCCGATTATAGACAAACTTCTGTTACTGGTTTAGATGATGGTGAGTCTCGTGTTTTAGTTGCTCCAGATTACAGCGGATTAATGATTGACCAATTTGCACTAGATACAACTGTAATAGCTGATGCTGGTACGGTTATATTAACTTCTAATATTGAAACTCTTGGTACTGCAACTCAATCAGCAAAAGATACTCCAGCAACAGGTCAATTTAGACTATATGATGATGCAGGTGTCTCTCATATCGTTTCTTATACATCTTATACAGTTGAAGCTTCTACTATGACATTCTTAGGTTGTACGGGAACTCCAGCAGCAACAGCAGGAAATAACTCTTTTATTGCTTATACTGATGAGTTGGTTAGTGGTACTTCAACGACTTTTACAGCAGTATTTCACTCAGCAAGAACTTTATATGTTCGTGTTCGTGATGGTGGAACAGTTAATGGAACTCCAGTAAAAACATTTCAAACTACACTTTCATTAGGTAGTTCAACATCAGCGGTTTTATCAGCAGATATTTAACTTTTTAGACTACCTTTCGAGGTGGTCACTAAAACTTAAAGGATAATAATGGCATTAAGTATTGATTGGATTACTAGGATAATAACAGTTCCGCAATCATATTTAGATTTAGTATCGGGTGCTATTTACAATCTTGATACGCATCAATTTAAAAAAGATATAAACGATATTATGGATAATGCAGAGGGTATGGTTAATCCCGATGTTATTAGTCATAATACTGTTGTTGTTCTTGGTGGTATTCCTTATGCTAGAACAATAGAAATAATAAATGGATATACTGTTACTTTTGAAGATGTTGGAACTCCTTATGCCGTAAACTTCTTAGGCTCAAATAATAATATTGCTGATGTTACAAATGTAAATAATGTATCAATTAGACCAAACAACTCAGCAGGACTTATTGATAATACAATAGGAATAGAAGACACATACGCTCCAACATGGGATACAACAACAGGTATAATAAACGCTTATCAAAACGGCTCACTTATTAACATAACTTGGGGAAGTGCATCAGATAAAAACGAAGTGAGATACAACATTTACATATCAAAATTTGATACAGATATTTTTAGTTCTTCAAATTTACTTACAGCAAGTCAAGGACACTTTTTATCAATAAGTAGTGATACAGCAGAGCCGTTACAAGATTTAACCACTTACTATATCGGAGTTCGTGCGATTGATATAGCAGGGAATGAAACAAGCAACTCTAATTATGCAAATGTTGAATATATCGCAGTTGTAGATAGTGGAGTATTAACACAAGAACAGCATGATAAACTAATGGAATCATCAAGTAAAAGTGATGTGATAAATGCAGCTTTTTTATAGGATAAACAAATGAAATTAGAAACACTAAACCAAACATTTCAAGAAACTAAGATAATCGGTGCAACAGGCGAGAAATTAGCAAGTGGTACTATAAAAATATATAGAGATATTGAAAACATTTTAATTGAATATCAAGAGGTTATGGGTAGTAACATAAAAATAGAACAGTTTATATCAATGGCTTCACAAGAAGATTTAGAATATGCCTCAAAAGTTGCTATGATACTTGGAGAGGCTAAAGCTAAGATTGATGGACTAGGGTAGTGGCTAATATTGCTGATACAATGGCAGATATTGCTATTACACGCTCTTTAGTCCTACAAAAAGTAAGCAATGGATTATCAAATGAAGTAGCTTTAATATACAAAGAGATACTTGATGATGTTGATTTAGCTATAAAAACAGCCGACCCTATTAATCTTAGAAATGCAAATGCAACAGTAAAAGAATTAAAAAGCCGTGTTGATGTAGATTTATCAAGTCAATATGAAGATTTAGGCGAACTTGCAAAGACTGAGGCTGGTTATGTAATGGCTTCAACTAATGCTGTTATCGGTGCTGATATTTTCTCAAAAGTAGTAAAAGATAGCACTTTAGTAAACATTGCTAAAACTTCTTTAATCGAGGGAGCTACTATAAAATCATGGTTCACTTCATTAGATAAATCAATGCAAACAGATTTAGAGAGAGCTATAAAACTTGGTGCTTCAATCGGAGAGAATAATTACGAGTTAGCTAAAAGAGTTGATGGAGTTTTAAACAAGGGAATGAACCATGCGAGAACGATAGCAAGAACGAGTGTTGCAACTGTATCAAATCAGGCTAGACAATCTGTATATGATGCGAATGACGATGTGATAAAGGGAATACAACATCTAAGTACAATGGACTCAAAAGTATCTTTTATATGTGCTACAAGAGATTCAGCAATGTGGGATTTAAATGGAGTAGGGTTAAATTCACTTGGAAAAAAGTATAGATATAGAGTTCCACCTTTACATTTTCAATGTAGAAGTGTTCTAGTTCCAGTTTTAAAATCTTGGGAAGAGTTAGGTCTTGGAGATATTGAAGAAATTAGTGAGGGTACAAGGTCTAGCATAAATGGTCAAATATCAAGTAGTATTTCATTTTCAAAATGGTTTGAGTCAAAGCCAAAAACATTTCAAGAAAAATACTTAGGAATAAGTAGATATAAAATGTATAAAGATAAAAAAATAACTTTTAGTGACCTTGTAAATCAGAGTGGAAGTGAACTATCTGTTCAAATGCTTAAAGAGAAATATGGATAAATGATGTTATAATACACTCCTAGTTTGAGGGATTAATTACCCCTCGCTTCATTAAAACTAGAAATTGAACTAGGAACTACAGATGGAAAATTCTCCAAAGATTATAAAAAACTGTTTAGTTTGTAATGATAAATTTGAAACAAAGAGTGGAAGAGCATTATATTGTTCAAA
>LGVF01029961.1_pt1 | contig 14209 bp, 8 predicted proteins | sample 469901 | NCBI WGS metagenome assembly LGVF01 (sample SAMN03893561, study PRJNA290197) | marine sediment metagenome | material: sediment; isolation source: combined push core samples #3730, #5133, and #5579 collected at Hydrate Ridge | place: Pacific Ocean: Hydrate Ridge | reverse complement strand
GTTGATGGGAAGCCAGTGCAAAAGATACTCAAACAAGTAGATTTCCGTGTCAGTTTCAAGGATTTAACTTTGGCGCAAGATCATGAACAAAAGACCATAGAGTTGTTACACGAAAATAGTACAATTTCTTTTGACTTGAATAGATGGCCTCTCCTGCGAATAATTTTCCTGAAAATTGGTAAAGACAAGCATATTATGCTGTTTAATATCCATCACATTATATGCGATAGGTGGTCTTTCAATGTCTTGGTTCGTGAACTATGTTCTTTATATGAGCAATTCATTCACGGCAAAGAAAATTCACTCCAGGCTATGCAAATTCAATATAAGGACTATGCTGCCTGGCAAAACCGGCTTTTAACTGATGAGAAGATGTCGATTCACCGCAAATATTGGCATGAAAAATTTTCAGGGGAAATACCCGTACTGGAACTGCCTTATGACTTTAATCGCCCTTCCGTTCAAAGTTATGAAGGAGACTTGGTCAGTTTTAATATCTCTTTCTCAATGTTAGAAAGGCTATATGATTTTAATAAAAAAAGTAATGTCAGCCTATTTATCTCACTGTTGGCTATAGTAAAAGTTCTTCTGTACCGCTATACCGGACAAAGCGATGTTATTGTGGGCAGTGTTATTGCCGGAAGGAATCAAGAAAACTTTGAACACCAGATCGGACTTTACATGAATGTCCTGGCTTATAGGGATAAAATCAAGAGTAAAGACACATATAACGATTTCTTACAACAGGTTAGACAAACTGCTCTGGAGGCGTATGAACACCAAATCTACCCCTTTGACAGTTTGGTAGAGGAACTGGATTTGCGCCGTGACCTTGGCAGATCACCGCTCTTTGACGTTGCAATAGATCTGCAAAATAGCGATGACTCAGAACTTTCACTTGAGGGCATCACTATAACTCCTTATGCAAAACAACACCAGAACAGTAAGTATGACCTCTTTTTCTTTTTCATTGAAGGCCGGGATGGACTGACAGCAAATATTGTCTATAACACCAATCTATTCCTCAAAACCGGAATAGAACGGATGGGAACACATCTGGTGGAATTGTTGGAAAGTATCTTAAATGATTCCAGTCAAAACCTCAATGAATTGAATATAGTATCTGAAGAAGAACGACACCGGATATTGTATGAATTTAACGATACCATAACAAAATATGCAGATAACAAGACTATTATAAATTTTTTTGAAGAGCAGGTAGAAAAAACACCTCTTAACATAGCAGTAGTATTTGGAAAAACTGAATTAACCTACCAGGAGTTAAACCAACAAGCTAATAAGGTTGCCCATTTCTTAAGAGATAGCTATCACATACAGCCGGAAGATCGGATTGCATTGCTGGTAGAACCATCAGAAAACATTATTATTGGTATTTTAGGCATCATGAAGGTTGGGGGCGCTTATGTGCCTGTTGATCCGGGCTATCCATCCGGACGAATTAACTTTATTCTCAAAAATAGTGATTGCAAGATAATCCTCACAGAAGATAACTATACAGAATTATTGAGTAGCTTAAATTTTGATTGCCCGGGAATCATTCTTAATACAATCTCCCATTCCAAAATTGATAATCCCAATCATGCTGTAACACCAAATAGTATGGCCTACGTTATCTATACTTCAGGTAGCACTGGTGAGCCAAAAGGTGTTATGGTTGAACATGGTGGGTTTATCAACATGATCCAGTCACAAATTAAAATTTTTGGAATTAAAGAACAGGATCGGGTATTGCAATTTGCTTCCCTGTCCTTTGATGCCTCTATGTCAGAGATATTTATGGCTCTTTTATCCGGCGCCAGTCTCCTGATAATAAAAGAAGAGGATAAGCAAAACAGGGAAGAACTACTGCATATAATCAAAGAAAAACATGTGACAACGGCAACATTTCCACCGACTTATCTGCGTATTCTGGGATTTAATAACTTAAAGTCCCTGAGAACACTGATTACTGCCGGAGAGCGAGCAATATCTGATAATGGTGAATTTATTGATAAAAAGCATACCTATTGGAATGCTTATGGCCCTACGGAGTATTCTGTCTGTGCAACGTGTTTCAATATTAAGGAAGATCGGAAAATTATACCTATTGGCAGCCCCATTGCGAATACAGAAATACTGATTTTGAATAATGAGAACCAAATACAGCCGATTGGTGTTTCAGGTGAGATATGCCTCTCTGGTCTTGGAATTGCGCGGGGATATCTCAATAAACCGGAATTGACCAATAAAAGTTTTATACCTCATCCTTTAAAAAAGTGGAAACGTATGTACCGAACCGGTGATATTGGCCGTTGGTTGCCGGATGGGAATATAGAATATCTATGCCGAAAAGATGAGCAAGTAAAAGTTCGGGGATACCGTATCGAACCCGGGGAAATTGAAAAAGCGCTTGATAAGCATCATGAGATAGACAATGTTTATGTAACTGACTTTGCAGATAAAAATGGTTCAACAACTCTTGCAGCTTACTATGCTTGCAGGAAGCTTCCGGAACTTTGGCCTTCTATTGCTGAGTTTTTTATATATGATGATGTATTGTATGGCGCTATGGCAAGCCATGAAGAGCGTAATATAAAATACACAAACGTCTTTAAGAGGATGTTGCAAGGCAAGACTGCGGTAGAAATCGGTCCTGGACCAGAGGCGATACTGTCACGTTTTGCTATTGAAGCTGGGGCAAAAAAGGTTTATGCAATTGAATATCTCCGACACTCTTATGAAAAGGCGTGTGAAAAGATTCATGCACTGGGACTTGAAGACCGTATCATCCTTATACAAGGAGATGCGACCAAGACAAATTTACCAGAAAAAGTAGATTTTTGCATATCTGAGATTGTCGGTGCAATCGGTGGCTCGGAAGGTTCAGCCAAGATCATTAATGCTGCACGTCGCTTTCTTCATAATCCATCAAATATGATCCCACAGAGTAGCATTACCAAGATCGCAGCAATGTCACTTCCTAAAGACTTTGAGTTTGCCTTCTCTGATCTTGCAGCTCATTATGTAAAGCAGATTTTTGATGATAAAAGTTATTGTTTTGATCTTCGTCTTTGCCTGAATAATATCTCCAAAGATTATATAATTTCTGATGAAGATATATTTGAAGACTTGGATTATACCAGCCATATACCACTGGAAGGTAATCATAATATACTTCTCAAATTTCAGAAAGATAGTATATTTCATGGTTTTATTGTCTGGCTTACAATGGAGATTGATGTTTATGATCACCTTGACATTCTTGATTCCTTAGAAAGCTGGCTGCCAGTTTACCTGCCAGTTCATATAGATGGCATTTCTATATCGAAAGGTGACTATATTGAAGCTAATGTCGTACGGCAACTTTCTAAAAACGGCATAAATCCGGACTACCGAATCACCGGAAAGCTCATTCGTTCCGGAGGTGAAGCCATAGACATTGATCTCCATAGTTTCCATGACCAATCGATATATCGCAATACTCCATTTTATAAAAAACTCTTTGAAAATAATATTATTCCCGCCAAAGAAACCTTTTCCATAGATAATATTCGGGAGTTTCTTAAACAGCATATTCCGGAATATCTGATTCCTCAATACTTTATTGAAGTAGAAAAAATTCCCTTAACATCCAATGGAAAGATAGATAGAAATGCGTTGCCCAATCCTGAAATATCATTACCGGTTACTGAATATATTGCACCACGAAATAAGTTAGAAAAAAATCTTGTCTGTGTATGGGAACAAGTGCTTGAAAGAAAAACCATAGGTATTAACGATAATTTTTTTAATCTTGGAGGAAATTCCTTACATGCTGTTCAGATGATTTCAAGAGTAATTTCTGAATTATCTTTAGATATCTCAATAAAACTACTCTTTACGAATCCTACTATTGCTGAGTTATCAAAGACAATTGAACAGTCAACAGAATCTACTCCGATAACTGCAACTTTTAAAACTTCTATATCAAAAAAGAAATTAATAAATGGAACAAAAGATGCTGCATCTCCATACATTAAAACCGAACGACGTTCTTTAATATCACTTTTTGCCTGCAATAAGCTTGAGCGGGTTAATTCCGTTTCATTAGCCTGCTTTTCTTACGATACATTGGAATCAATGAAAGTCACCAAGGAACAATTACTCTCAAAATATTGTAGTAACCTTCCAATCATAACCAGAATAACAGAGTGTCACCTGGGACGCATTGGCAGTATTTTTCTTCCTATATTTTCCGATGAACTTTTTAGTCAAAGGGAACTGCTTATAAATTCAATTGTTGATGCGCTTGAAATGGCAAGAACTATTGGAGCTATGACCGTATCGCTGACCGGGTTAATTCCATCAGCTACAGATTATGGGAAGTTAATATTATCGTCTTCCGGATATAGAAAAGGGTTGCCAAAAATAACGACCGGACATGCGACTGTAGTTTCAACAATTACGTTAACAATTGAAAAAATTTTGGAAAAAAGTAGAAGAAGTATTCGCAATGAATGCGTTGGGTTCCTGGGATTAGGTTCTATCGGCACAGCAAGTATTTTTTTAATGTTAAAGCATCTTCCTCATCCTCGTACTATAATTCTATGTGATACTTACCAAAAACTTAGCTATATGGAGAATGTTAAAAATAGGTTAATCCAAGAATTTAAATTCAAGGGAAACATTAAACTATTAGAATCAAAAACCGGAGTGCCGGAAGAATTTTATAAGACAACTTTGATTGTAGGCACTATTAATGTGCCTAATATACTGGAAATTGCTAAAGTTAGACCGGGTACGCTCATTATCGGCGACTTTCCACCTCATTGTTTTAATAAAGAAGATGCAATAAAACGCTGTAAAGAACAAGGTGATATATTATTTACTGAAGGTGATGTACTCAAATCGCCTCAATCAATTTTTAGAACTTATTATTTACCCGATGATATAGAATTGTCCACCATTGAAAAAAATATCTCGGAATTTTTTAATAACACCATAACCGGTTGTGTTTTTTCGAGTCTATTATCTACAATCTATAAAGATATTGGCTTGACAATAGGGGAGGTTGATCTGAATGACAGTGTTCAACATTACCAGAGACTTATTAACTCAGGTTTTGAATCAGCAGAGTTACATTGTGAAGACTTTATTTTGGATAACAAGATGATAAAGTCTTTCAGAGAGAAATACGTCATGGAATCCAACTACTTTTGAACTAATCAGTACAGGTTGGCATCCTTCATTCACCAGTTTACACTTTTTTCGAAAAAGCGTGTATTATCGAATTGAATGCCGATGTCGAAACTGGAAATTTGAAATTAGATAACGCATCTACATCTTTGTATTTTTTCCAATTTCTAGTTTCAAATTTCAGTGCCAAAACACAAGATCAACAAAGTGTAAACTACTTTTGACTTGTCGTGAAGGATGCCAGATAGTTCATCAATTATGAACTTAGCGCCCTTCGGGCGGACTTAGAAAATTTTAGACACGGATTTCACTGATTACACAGTATAAACCTAACCCAGAGCTATCCGTGTAATCCGTGTCCAAAAATGGAAATTCCTATACGATTAAATTAATATAAGGTCTATTATGAAAATAGCCATTTTGGCAAATTCGAAGCGAAGTATAGACGATAACGTCACGTCTCCCCACATGCTTATAATGCGGGAGATATCGAAGGGGCTCAGTTCACTGGGTCATACAAGTTCATTATATGCCTATGGTGGTCAGACTGCCACGCACTGCTTGCCATGGATGGATTGGAGGGCATTCATAGAAGAGTTAAAAGAAAGCGTGCGAGACAAAAGTATTTTAGCACAGCGGGAATTGCTCCGATACCTTGAAAGGATATCTTTTATACGAGAGGCTACCCACTGCATATACGCATTCCAAAATGCGAGCAAGAGTTCGGATGTGATAAATCTACATTGGGGAGGACATCTATTCGGAGTGCCTTTTAGCTCCATACCAGTTGTTTATTCTGTACGTCATGGATATGACGATCCATTGTTCTGGCTGGATATCAAAGAGCTGTTTTACTCTCAGATACACGGACTTGATAAACTACATTGGGTGGTATTATCTAATCCGCAAAAGAAGTTTCTACCCGATAATACGTCAGAAGATCGGATTCATGTTATAAATCATGGTTTGAGTTTTGAAGACTTTCCCACACATCCGTCCAAGAAGCAGGGCTATGTCGCTTTTTTAGGCCGAATAATGAGATTGAAAGCCCCGCACATCGCCATAGATGCAGCACGGCAGGCTTCTATACCCATAAAGGTTGCTGGCGGAATCGATCCCATGAAGGAAGGGGAACCTGATTACTTTAAAGAAGAGATTGAACCCCGCTTGGGTCCGGGAGTCGAGTATTTGGGAGAATTGGGCCTTGAAGACAAAATCGAATTATTGCGCGGAGCAATTGCGACTATCAATCCTTTTCAATTGGAAGAGCCTTTTGGTTTAGTGATGATCGAAAGTCTTGCATGCGGGACACCGTTGATAGTACCCAAAAAAGGCTCTGCATTGGAAATACTCAGAGAAGGGGAGAACGGTTTTTATGCAGAGACAGTCGAAACAATACCAGAAGCCATTGAAAAGTGTAGATCGCTGGACCACGCGGCAATACAACGGGATGTTCAGATTCGGTTTTCAAGAGAAAGGATGGTCAACTCCTATGTTGAGGTATACAAACAGGCAATAGAAGACTGGACGGGATGAAGACCACTACTACTCCGTCCCATAAGTTTTGCTTACATTACTGGCAATTTAAAATCAGCAAATACAACATCACAATGAACCCATTTTTGCGGATATAATTTTGCAATATCAACAAGATATAGTTTTAATTAGGGTTCATTGTGGTTTGCAGTTTCACAAAACATGAACAGCCAGAAAACATGTCAGAACTTTTGGGACGGAGTACTACCGATATCAAAAAGCCTTTTACGTGAGTGTACTTTTCGCATATCATGAGGTGGTTGACAAAATAATCAATTATCATTTATTTTTAATGGAAAGCAGGTAATGAGAATATATGAAATACGATTACATATATCTGTCGCCTCATTACGATGACGCGGCGTTTTCTTGCGGTGGTCTAATACACTCTCAATGCCGAACCGGAGGATCAGTTTTGGTGATAACTATCTTCGGTTCAGCGGTAAAGGCAGGCGAACCTCTGTCTGAAGTGGGTAAATGGTTTCACGATCTTATGGGCAATCCTTCTGATGTTACAGCAATGAGACAGGAGGAAGATAAGGCTGCTATGGTTATACTGGGAGCTGAATTATGCTGGTTAACCTTCCAGTCCAGTATCTACCGAGGCCAACCTTATCAGGGGATATGGTTCTACTCCTGTCGTAAAGATATGTTTGCCAAGTTAGACAGCCGGGAAGGCGGTCTTGAGCTTACCATAGCTGATGTGCTGTACGGGTGTATTGCAGATGCAGATAAATCGCAATCAGTTATTTATGCTCCATTGGCTGTAGGTAATCACGTGGACCATCAACTGACCCACCAAGCGGGTTGGATCCTGCATGCGCAAGGGTTTAAGGTGGCATTCTATGAAGACATTCCCTATTCCATGAAAGACGACAAGCCCAATTCGTTAAAAACTGCTATGGCTGCGATGGAAGATAGGGGTGCTTATGCCGAGTTGGTGTCGCTCAATGAGAGTGATTTGCAGGCGCATATCGACAGCGCTTGTGCTTATCCTTCGCAAGTTTTCGAACACAAAGACAAACAGGTTCATCAAAAAATGATTGGAGATATGGTCCGTCCTTTTTTTAGGCATTTAGATCAGACATACAAGCAGCGTTTATGGTGGCTGAACTGAAAATACTCAGGCGCATGGTTTATCCTGACAAAGGTAATTTACAAAAAGCAATCCCTGGTATTATTGGCGGTTTGGGGCCTTTAGCTCATACAACCTTTGAGCGGATTTTGATTGAACAAAACACTAAACGAGGCGCTTGTCGAGATCAAGAGCATCCCTTATGGCTCCTTATCAACGCTGCCAGTATTCCGGATCGTACTGAAAGTTTATCAGGAAAAGTGGAAAGTTGTGTTCCCTGGTTCATTAACTATGGGAAATTGCTAGAGTCAGCCGGAGTGGATTTTTTAGTGGTTCCCTGCAATACTGCTCATGCTTTTTATGAGCATGTCCAATCACATCTGCAAATTCCCTGGATTCACCTAATTGAATGTACTACTCAATTTCTATTGGAAAATTATCACGATACCAAAAAAATTGGAATTCTTGGGACAGATGGCACATTATTAACTAAATTGTATCATAATAGTTTAGAAAAAGCCGGTTTTATTCCTGTGTCTTTTCAACCTGGTTCGGAATTTCAGAACTTACTAATGAAAACCATTTACGACTTAATATGGGGAATCAAAGCAACCGGTTCTCAAATTTCGCCGCCTGCACAAAAAAATTTAAGAGCCGTAGTTGATTCTCTATTCAGGCAAGGTGCTGAAATAATTATTGCCGGATGTAGTGAATTATCTTCAGGATTCTACGAAATTGATGATATAACCATTCCTTGGATTGATCCGCTGCAAATTATTGCAAACATAACACTTGATTTAGCATTTGGATATCGTTCTTTGCCCCTAAAAAATGGTTATTAGATAGTGCCTGAACGAAAACATATAATCAATTCAGGCATCCTTCATTCACCAGTTTACACTTTTTTCGAAAAAGCGTGTATTGTCGAATTGAATGCCGATGTCGAAAATAGAAATTTGAAATTAGGTAACGCATCTACATCCTTGTATTTTTGTCCAATTTATAGTTTCAAATTTCACTGCCAAAATACAAGAATTCATCTAACCCCAACCTACGATGAAAAGTGTAAACTACTTTTAGGCTGTCATGAAAGATGCCATAAATTCCATTCAGTTCTTTAAAAATCAATATACTGAATTTCCTTCATCACTACTTGTTCAGGACTACCAAAACTGTCAAAGATCAGTTAAGGAAACTCGATTTTATGAATCTATCTCAAATAAATCTTTTCAAATTATATACTCAAGAGTCCACTACCTCCGGAATTCCCATCATTGTCATGACACTATTTTCAGGGCTTGCGAATAGTTTTATATTGGGCATTATAACCGTAGCGGCTGATACTGCTTCCTACGATAACTTAAATTTTAGATATTTTGTCCTTTTCTTTATATCATTTACAATATTTATTATAGGGAAGAGATATTCATTAACAAAATCGACTATAATAGCCGAGAATATCATTAGACGTGTTCGTATAAGAATTTCTAATAAAATAAGTAACTCTGAACTCTTATTTTTAGAAAATATCGGAAAGGGAAAAATTTTTACAAGGCTTACTCAAAATACAAATATAATCTCTGAATCAATAACAATTATCCTTAATGCGCTGCAAGCAGGCATAACTCTTATTTTCTGTATATTTTATTTATCAATATTATCGAAACTTGCTTTTTTTGTTACAATAATTACACTTGGTACTGCTGCCTTCATATACTTACATCATGAAAAATCAATTTCAGACAATTTGGAAAAAACAATAAACAAAGAAAATGTTTTTTTTGACATGTTAAATGACACACTTGATGGTTTCAAGGAGCTTAAAATAAATAAAAAAAAGAGAGCTCAGCATTTGGAATTACTCAATAAAATAGCTGTTGATACAGAAGAATTAAAAATAAAGACAGGAATACAATTTGTAACGGATTTAATGTTTTCTCAAATTTCTTTTTATTTATTACTTGCAATAGTTACTTTTGTTCTGCCAAGAATCGGGCATATTGATAGTGAAGTGATCATCCGAATTGCTGCGGCAATTTTATTTATTATAGGTCCGCTTAATAGTCTGGTCGGTGCTGTGCCTGACTTTGCCAGGGCAAATGTGGCAGTAGGCGTTTTGTATGAACTGGAAAAACAATTAGATGACGCGAGTGAATCTTTTAAAACAAAAGCAAGAACTCCTGTGCAAAAATTTACTTCCTTTAATAAGATTGAATTTGAAAAGGCTGTTTATTATTATCCTAACGAAGATGGTAATCCCTTATTTACTATAGGGCCTTTTGATATATCAATTCATCAGGGAGAGGTACTCTTTATTGTCGGTGGTAATGGAAGTGGTAAATCTACATTTTTAAAATTATTAAGCGGATTATATTATCCTGCATCAGGAAGTATTAAATTAGACGGCTTAACTCTCACAAAGAAAACTTATCCTCCTTATCGAGAGTTATTTTCTATTATATTCGGTGATTTTCATCTTTTTGAAAGACTGTATGGGTATAATGAGTCAATAGATCATAATAAAATATATGACTTGCTGAAATTAATGAAACTGGATCTGAAAACGGAAGTTATTGACGGAAAATTTACTAATATTAACTTGTCTACAGGCCAGAGGAAAAGGCTTGCAATGATAGTGAGTTTACTGGATGACAGGCCGATTTGCGTGTATGATGAATGGGCAGCTGATCAGGACCCTGATTTCAGAAAATACTTTTATGATATTTTACTAAAAGACCTGAAAAATCAGGGTAAAACTATCATAGCTGTTAGTCATGATGATAGATATTTTCATGTTGCGGACAGAGTTTTAAAAATGGAATTCGGCAAGTTTATTTAACCAGCGAAAGTAGCGGAGGCGGGAATCCGGTTTATTTTGTTATTTTTTTAGGACTTTTATGGTGCAAGGGTCGGGCCATGAACAAAATTCAAAAAGGTTGTGTCAGAACCTATAGTTTTCATCACAAGCATTATTTCGGTGAAATATCGGAAGTCCCTACACTCAAACCATATTGCCAATGTGTCGGGAACCAATGTTCCCATTTTCACAAACGTACTGTGGGAGCTGTTAGATGTCCCCAACTCGCTGTACAAGAATCTTCAACCCGGTTGGTGGCAATTCAAATATACCTGTAATTCTATAAACATTTTTTCTAAGTGCGAAATATAAGTTGTGTCGGCATGTTAGGAATGAATCATTGCTATTTTGTCAGTTTTTTGATAATATTAATAAGAGTCTTAGATGTTTTATTTTGCCAATCGTAAGGGTTAGGTTTAACGCCTTCGCCTTTAGGCGAAAATCTTTAACGTTCTGAATCAAAATGGAAGGTTTGCCCCCCGCCGGAGGGATACAGCTACTGCTGTTTCCAGTGCGGGTATGAAGCGGTAGATTTATTTCCTTAAGGAAACGGCATTGAGGTATACCTTGCAAGATATGTCAGAAATGAACAACACACGGAAGATTAATATGTTTTGCCTCCCTTTTGCGGGGGGCAGCTCTTATTCTCTTAACGGTCTTCAGAGGTATACGGCTGACTTCATTAATATCGTTTTGGTTGAACTTCCGGGCCGGGGCAAAAGGATAAGGGAACCTCTACTGACAGATATGCATGAAATGACGGATGACATATTTCATCGAATCAAGAAATATATGAATGAGCCTTATGCGATCTATGGTCACAGCATGGGGGCGACGCTCGGATATCTGGTGGCGCAAAAGATCGACAGGGAAAAAATGCAAAAGCCTGTGCATCTTTTTTTTACCGGTCGACAAGGGCCGTCAGTGGAAAATAGGGAAAAGGGGGCCTATTTGCTCCCCAAGCAGATATTTATTCAACGATTAAAAGAATATGAGGGCATTCCGGACGAGATCCTTAGAGAAGACGATTTCATGGATTTTTTTGAGCCGATTCTGCGGGCCGATTTCCAGGCCATTGGGACTTACATATACAATAATGCGGCGCCATTGGATATTCCAATTACGGTCATCATCGGAATGAATGATAACACAACCTATGAAGAGGCTTTGACGTGGCAGGAGGTCACAACTCGAAAAACGACTGTCAGGCAATTTCCCGGAGGACATTTCTTTATTTTCGACGAGATGCCGGAACTCGGCGGAATCATTTCTCAAAGTCTGTGGAATGCGGTCGAAATGGTTTGATTCCAAGGGGAAGAGACTTTTCGCTGAAATGAAGCCTGCGGCCTTTACTTCATGATACTGGTCTTATACACATATTTTGACTCAGCACTTTCGGGAAATGCTTGGCGTCATTATCTTGACAGGGTTTCAGACTCTGTTCAAAAAAGGATCAACCGGTATCGCCGGTGGCAGGACAGGCAGGCGGCATTATTCGCAAAATTATTACTGCTGGAAGGCCTCAGGGAATATAGATACAACGATGTCTGCATAGATGACCTTTTATACAACAAGTTCGGACGTCCATTTCTAAATCTTCCAATTGATTTCAACATCTCGCACTCACACGCATATGTGGTCTGCACAATCACGAAGAGAGGAAGGATGGGAATAGATATCGAGAAAATAAGAAGCATTGATCTGTCAGGCTTCAAACGGTATCTGACCCGTGAAGAGTGGGGAATCATTCAAGAGGCGACAAGTCCGTATGAAAAATTTTACGAATACTGGACAATCAAAGAAAGCGTCATGAAGGCCGATGGTGGAGGCCTATCGATTCCCTTGCACCATATCCATATCAACGGAAACCAGGCCAAATTATATCATGTCCGCTGGCTCTTGGAAGAGATAAGGATTGATTCCGATTACAAATGTCATCTGGCCACTAATCTTAAAAATTCCGGAATCCGACTCAGGAGAATTCAATTTCACTGACCTCTTTGACGGAGTATCCGCAACACAGACCCTGAATTCCGGCATGTACTATATTGACCAACGGTTCACTTGGCACATAAGCAAACCCCCTTGTCTTTTCGGAGTCTTATCAACGCATAGGGAATATTGACAAAAAAGCAGTGACTACTGCTGGATGCTCAATTTAGGGCTTGACTTCAAGATCAATGCACATCTGGCGTTTCGCATAGCTTATCAGCAGAAGTACTATAATCTTCCTCTGGATTTTGTTCAAGACCGTCATAAAAAACAGGGCGTTCTTGTAAAAATAAGTTACTGAGGCAACAGTCAGTAAGGAGCAATGCCCTCCCATATATAGCAACGGGCCGGACGATCGTAAGAGGTAGCCTTTTACGGTGAACCTGCATGGACCTTAATCAAAGAAGGGAGAAACAAAGATGGAAACCGCAAAGAGTCAGACAGAAAACAGAGAGGCCATTAGAATAGAGGTGGACAAGGTCATCAAGAACCACGTTATGGGATCGATGGGAGTTGGATTGATCCCCATACCTGTGGTAGATTTGGTAGCGCTGACAGGCGTTCAGTTGAACATGTTGCGAAAACTTTCCAATGCATACAGTATTTCCTTTTCCAAAGATAAAGTGAAGAATCTACTTAGCTCCTTGGTCGGCAGCAGTATTCCTGTAGCCGTTTCAGGCACTCTTGCGAGTTTGGTAAAGGCCATCCCGGTTGTGGGCCAGGCTACCGGCGCTCTGGTTATGCCTCTTACATCCGGAGCCACCACATACGCAGTGGGAAAGGTTTTCATTCAACACTTTGAATCCGGAGGGACGTTTCTCACCTTCAACCCCGATGAAGTCAGAGAATATTATGCCAATATGTTTAAGGAAGGAGAAAAGGTATCTGCTAATTTGAAAACCGGAAGTGAAAAGAAGGCGGAACCAAAGAAATGAAGTGTGACGGGTAACTGGTCAGAGATTATCGGAGTGATGGATTACTCTGTCACTCCATAAACAAAGGAAGGCGTATTCGTAGACAGAGATGAAGCCTTTACCGTGAGTCAGACATTTGAGAATGATTTGCTGATGATCATACTGACCTTCGGAATATTTCTGGAATTGTTCAAGATGGCGGATTGTACTTGAAAAAACCCAAAAAAAGGAGGCTATGGCCATGTTAGAAAGCAAATTGGCGGATGTTGCCGGGCATGCGGCAGTTGGGGTAGACAGCACACTAAAGGCGCTTGGCGCGGGAGGAGCAAAGACCGTTGGTACAGGTGGATTGAAGACCTTTGCAGCATCTGCATCTCCTTGGATTGGGCCGGTGTTGGGGGTTTTTGCACTGGCTGGAATCATTGGATTTGAGTTTTGGAAAGGGAACCGGGATGCTAAAGCATTCCAAGAAAAAAAGGCTTAATCATATCAAGACTAAACCTTTTTGAAAATTATTTTTCGAGTCCCCTAAGTTCTACTTTGTCATATTTGATTTTTCATTATGAAACAAACCCGTAGGGACGGCTTTACGCCGCCCTTCAAATGGATCCGGGCGGGGTGAACCCGCCCCTACCACTCAGCGTAGTCTGGAAACAGATT
>LGVF01394487.1_pt1 | contig 14240 bp, 5 predicted proteins | sample 469901 | NCBI WGS metagenome assembly LGVF01 (sample SAMN03893561, study PRJNA290197) | marine sediment metagenome | material: sediment; isolation source: combined push core samples #3730, #5133, and #5579 collected at Hydrate Ridge | place: Pacific Ocean: Hydrate Ridge | reverse complement strand
CGCTGAGTGCTTCGGCCGGCCGGCCGAGCCGCCACAGGGTCTCGGCCCGCAACCAACGCAGCAGAATTTCTACGGGAACGTCTCCAGCCTGTCCACAGGTCTGCAGTGCTCGCTCCGCCCAGTCCAGGGCCTCCTGATGACGGCCCTTTTCCTTTAGCAAATGGGCGGTGTAATAGCTCAGATAGGGGTTTTCTGCCAACTTCGGCTGGGGCATCTGCTGCTGGATGTCGTCAAGATCCCGCGCCAGCAAGGCTCCGTCCACCGCATCTTTGGCAGCATCGTAGCGGTGCAGCTTGCCAAGCAGGTTGAGCCGAACTTTATATACATCGGAGAGGGCGGTAAAGCAGACTAGAGCAAGTGCGTTTTTCGAATAGGGCGGAGTCCGATCGATAGCGGAAAAGAACAGCGCTGCCCGGCGTTCGATGAGGTCCATGGACAGTTGTTCCATGAAACTCTCCGGCAGAACGGCAAACAGATCGTTGTTCATGAAGGGCATGGGAAGGCTCGGATCATCGCCGAATTTGAAATAACTCCGGTTCCGGCCGGCCAACGCGGCCACCAGGTGGGGGACTGCTTCGGGCCGGCCGATCCGGCCCAGAGCCTCAACCGCTTCCCCGACCACATAGGAATCGTCGTTCTTTAGAGCCAGGATCAGGGCCGGGACTGCCTCCGCCGCGCCGATCTGGCCGAGAGCTTTAGCGGCCTTTGCCCTGATGGAGTCGTGCAGGTCGCTCAACAGCCGGATCAATTCGGGAACCGCTGCGGTCACTCTCATGTTCCCCAGGGCCTCGACCGCCGCCCCGACCACATAAGAATCGTTGCCATGCAGGGCCTGAATCAAAGCCGGGACTGCCTCCGTGGAGCCGATCTGGCCGAGAGCGGTTATGACCGTGCTTTGAATAGTCGTCGGTTCCTGCAGGGCCTGGATAAGAGCTTGCGCCCCCTCCGGCAAGCCGATATTGCCCAAGGCATAGGCGGCCGCCTCCCTAACCGGCGGTTCCGGATCATCCATGGCTGCGATAAGCAGAGGCAGCGCCTCGCTTGGCTCCATGTTGGACAACTTTTGTGCAGCGCTCCGGCGCACCTCCGTCGCTTCATCGCCCATCGCTCGACGCAGCAGCGGCAATAGCCATGTTGCTCCAGCGTCCCCCAGAGCATCGATCAGGTATTCCCGGCCAGAGGCATCCGCCTCAACAAAGACGGTCTCCACCTTGGGTAGCACTGCTGTCGGATCGAACTTGACCAAAGCCGTGGCTGCCTCGTACCTTACCGACCAGCTTTCATCCCGTAAGGCCGTAACTAGGGGTTGGATCGCTTCCGATGCTCCACTTAGGCCGAGCAGGTGTGCCGCCTGCGACCGTTGTTCGGCTTCGGCAGAACGCAGCAGTCGCAACAGGTCGGCCAAAGACCCCGGCATGTCGAGCTTTCCCAATCTTTCGGCGGTATCGCCGCGATCGAGGGTCGGGTTGTTGGCTTGCAGGGTTTGAAAGAGCGGTGATATTGCTCCAATAGCCTCTAGCTCATACAGTGCCCAGGCGGCTGCGGCCCGCATTTCCGGATCCGGCTGTTGCAGGGCTTCTTGGAGGTGGGGAATGGCTGCGTCGTCGCCTATCTTGCCCAGTGCCCGGGCGGCGTTTTCTCGAACATCTGCTTCAGCATCCTTAAGGGCGTTGATCAGGGGGGGGACTGCCGAGGCCATCGCCAGTTCGCCCAAGGTGGTGGCAATGGTGGCTCGCACTTCATCATCCTCGTCATCCAGGGCGCGGATTAGCAGCTCCAGATCGGAGCCTCCGCCCACCGCGCTCAGAGCCTGGGCGGCCACTCGCCTCATGCGCGGATCGTTGTTCTGCAGGGCGGCCAGAAACAGGGGGCGCGTTTGTCTGGAGCACATGTCGATTAGTGCGTAGGTTGCGTCGCCGCGAATGTCGGGGTCGGGATCAAGCAGCGCCTCAAAAAGTGTCGGTATTGTGGCCGCACTGCCGCTTTCGGCCAAAACGATGGCCGCCCGGCTGCGCAGCTGGAGTTCGCCTCCCTTGAGCACCGTGGCAAGGAAGTCGAAGGCCGCTTGGGTGCCAATCTCACCCAGCGCCCAGACTGCTTGTTCCTGAATCTCGAGGCTATTGGATAGCTGGTGCGCTTGCCGGCCTGCAGTTTCAAAGGCCAGCATCAGGGGCGTTTCCGCCCGCACATCGCCGATTCGGCCGAGGGAGTTACAGGTGATCAGACGCACGTTTTCGTCATCGTCCTCCAACGCTGCGATCAGGGCCGGGGTGGCCTCCGGTCGGGCCAGAACGCCCAAGGCATGGGCCGCCATGGTTCTCACCGCCCACTGCGGGTCCTGGAGTGCTGCGACCAGAGCCGGCAGCGTTTCCGGAACGGCGATGCGGCTCAGAGCCCTGGCCGCATCGGTTCTTACCAGCGGATGCTCGTCGGCGAGCAGTTTGGCCAGGCGAGGCGCCTCCTGTTGGACCAGCAGTTTCCCCAGAGATGCAGCCGCTTCACCTCGCACCTCCGCGATCTCATCCTCCAGCAGGGTCATCAAACCGGGAATTGCGGCGGAAAAGCCAAGCGAACCCAGGGCCCGAGCGGCATGGTACCTTACCGCTAGCTCCGTGTCCTGCAAGGCGGCAACCAGGCCGTCGATCGAGGCGGCCGCGCCGATCCGGCCGAGGGCCATCGCCGCCTGGCTCCGCATCTGTGGCTCGCTGTCCGTCAGTGCTTTGAGCAGCGGCGCAACCGCAGCTGTGCTGCGCAGGATTCCCAGGCTGACGGCTGCCGTGCTTCTCAGCTGGAAATTGTCGCTGTTCAGGTCGGCCACGAGCCGGGGTAGGATCTGGGGGGCGAGCTGGTCCAGGGCCTCCGCCACCTGTATTTGGATCTCCTCGTCTTCCAGAGCTTTGCCAAGGAAGGGGACCGCTTCTGCCATTCCCAGCTGCGCGAGGGCCGCAGCAGCGGCCTTGCCCACCTCCGGCTCCGGGTCTTCCAGCCCTTTGGCCAGCAGGAAAAGGGCCAGACGAGAACCGGTTTTCCCCAGCAACTCGGTGCAGGTGCTACGCAGCTGTGTGGCTGGGCTTTTCAGGGCCACAGCGAAGCATTTGGCTGCCTCCTCGGCCTGACCCGAGTTCAAGTAGTTGTCTCCCAGATGGGCCCAGGCCAGGTAGCTGTCGGGGGCGATCTGTAATAGCTGGCGGTAGTGACGAATTGCCGTCTCACGGTTCCCTTGCCGCTCTTCCATTAGAGCCAGTTGCAAGAGGTGGCTGGACAGTGAGGGGTTCAGCGCCACGGCCTCAGCCAAAGGCGCCGGTTCTTTTTCGGCCAGGGCGATCCCGACCTTGGCGTCGATCAGTTGCGGTTTGATGGCCAGGGCACGGCGAAAAGCGGTGGCCGCAGCCGAGGCATCGCCCCTGGTTAGATGCATCCAGCCCAGGTTGTTCCAAACTGCGGCATAGCGGGGATCGAGTTGCACAGCCTTTTCGAGGCATTTGGACCAGTGCCCAGCCATTTCGGTCCGCTGCGCCTCTTCGGCGGCCGTATAGCGTTGCTGCCACCAGAAGCCGCGGGCATTTTGTTCAAAGGCTGCGGCCGAAGCCGTTTTGGGGGCGACGACGCGGGCCTGCTCCTCCGCCAACAGCGGCATCTCCCGGTCAACCATCAGTTGCAGCAGATTGCTCGACGCCTGCTGCGGAAGCTCCGCCAGCGGCCCAGCAAAGGTGACGGTTTGCTGCGGGGTGCGATCTTCGCCGCCATAGCGGGTCAGGGTCACCTGCAGCTGCTCTCCCTTCAATCGGTATTCTCCCCAAATAAAGCCGTCGTACTGCTCCGCCGCTGCAATTGTTTGCCAGTCCTTCAGCTCCAGTCGGGCGACACAGGCCAGCTCGTCGTCGGCGCAACGCTCTGCCAGCTTGGGCCGAAAACTAGGCAGAGCCTGGGTGTTTAGCCCCGACAGATACCACAGGTCACCGGTCAGCGAGTCCTGCAGGCCGATGGACAGCCAGTCCAGCTCCGCCTCGGTGGTGGCGTTACGCAGCGGAAAGACCGCCAACCGAGGCGTCCGGCCGGCAGCATCCTTTGTCGTCAGCTGGTCGGGGCTGGCCAGGGCATAGGCGACCCCCATCATCTGCAGAACCGCATCCCGTCCCTTCGGATCTTTTCGTTGCTCCTTGACTGCCAACATCCTGTCAGCAAATTCAAGCACCTTGTCGTAGCGCTTGAGTTGCATGGCGGTTTTGAGGATCTTTCCGAGATAGTAGTCCTGAGATTTAAGGTCTCCGTCTTCTTCCTCGAGGGCCAGTTTCTGCTCGTAGTAGGGCAGCGCCTGGTGGTAATCCCCCAGGGCTTCGCAGGTGCGAATCAAGTCGTACAGGGTGACGCCCAGGTACTTTGTCTTGCCGGTTTCCCGTTTGACGGTCAACACCTGTTGGTAGTACTGCAACGCTTGCTGGTACTGCTGCTGTTCGTAATAGACATCGCCCAGGCGGGACAGAAACAGGCGCTCGCCATCCCGGTCGCCATTGGCTCGGTCGATAGCTAAGCCGAGGGTGAAATGGTCCGCGGCCCGGTCGGACTGTTGCAGGTTTTGATGGATTTTCCCGAGCCGGAAGCGGCGGATGCTTTCTCCCGTCTTGTCGGCCAATTTCAGGTCGATGGCCAGGGCCAGTTCGAACGTGGCGATGGCCTTGAGCGGCTGCTTCTGGTTCAGGAACTCCTTGCCAAGGGTGTTGAGCCGGGCTCGGATATTTTTCTGCTCCTCGGCGGGCCAGTTTTCTGTCGTTTCGGCAAAGGACAGGGCGGCCTGGTACTGTTCCAGGGCCAACTCGAACTGGTCGGAGGCGGTATGCAGTTTGGCGATTTTTACCAGCAGCCCGCGCTCCGCAACCGGCTTGTTCTCCTGCCGGGCGAGCTTGAGGGCATCCTGGTAGCAGAGGAGGGCTTTGCCGTAGTCTCCTTGAGCTTGATGGACCTCGGCCATAAAGTCCAGGCAGGTTCTCTCCCCGCTCAGGTCGCCGATCTGCTGCAGGATGCTGCGGGCCTGGCCGTAGTGTTGCAAAGCCGTATCGAGACGTCCGAGCTTCTCATGGGCGAAGCCGATTAGGGTCAAGAATTGTCCGCTTCGCGTCGGCCGGTCCAATGCTTGCGCTTGTCGCAGACCTTGCTCCCAAAGGGCCAGGGCTCCCTCGGCATCGCCGCCTTTTATAGCCGAGGTTCCTTGCTGCTGCAGCTGGTCCAGGGCCAGGCCGGGCGGATCGATCTCCGCCAGGGCGACCCCGATCAGCCCGCTGCGCAGGGTTCGCGTCAAGGATTGTTCGTTCCGTAAAAAGTCCAGGTTGACCTTCGTATTCGCCGCCTGTTGCCGCACCAGGGAGGTGAGGTCCTCAATCGTATTGAGCGGCCGGCCGGCATAGCTGAGTAGGATATCGCCGCGGGCCAGGCCCGCAGTGACTGCCTGGGAGTCTGGCACCACCTCGGTCACCAGGATGCCCTTCGCCCCGGCGAAGAGCTGCGGCTGCGTTTGGCGAAGGGTCTCCGCCTGGACGGCCAGCTCCTCATCCGTCAACTGTTCGGAGGGGGCGGAAATAGCAGTTTCAGCCGCGGTTAGGCTGGCCAGGGGCAGTCCGATCCCTCCCGCTAGCAGCAGAGTGAGCAGGCCGACGAACAGCCAGGGAAATACGGGAATATTCGGCACGTTTAACTGGGGCATGGGGCTTCCTCTATTGGTCTTCGCTGCATGGTTAGCAACAAAATGGTTCGAGGTAAACAATCGTTGCGCTACATGTCATCGACATGGAAGCGCCGCTTCTTGTTGATTACTACGGACCAAAACAAAGATTTTGTCGGCTAAAGTGATCGAAACATGGCCTGGCGTGCCGGTGAGGGAAAAATCAATTCTGCGCAGGACTATTTTTGATGCTTTCGCAAAACTCACAAGATGGCTAAGCAAAAATTTCGACCTGCAAGGCGTAGTGGTTTTTCAGGGGTGAAGGCATACATAGGGTATGTCGAAGTCCTGAAAAAGTGCTGCAACGCAGCAGGGCGGACTTTTTGCGACGCCATCATTCCTTGGGCCGGATCCGCTCATTGCGCTCGATTTTCGCCTTGAGATTTTCCCACCACTTGTCCCCCAGGCTTTGTATCAACCGGGCCCGCAATTTATCCAGGAGGCCGATATGCATCAAAGCGCATTCCCTTTTCGTTATCCCGAGGATTTTAGCGGCTTCAGCCTGGTTTTTTTCTTTGATATAAAACAGGTAGGCGAAGTCTTTTTCTTTCTTGCTCAGTAGCTCATTGACGGCCCCCCAGAGCACACCCCGCTCTTTTAAAAATTCGTCGCTGGCCAACGCCTGCGCATCCTTGGATAAAAGATCAGCGGTATCCAGCGACAACAGATAAATTACCGCTGAATTGGCGACGATAGCCGCGGCCCGTTTCTTCCGCTCATCGATGGTTGCCGCATTCAGGGTGCTGTTCGAATCGATGGCCTGGTAGACGACCTCGTTGATTTTTTCCTGCATTTTCTCCTGCATTTTCTGATAGGAGACTGGGTTACGCGCCTTCCATTCCTGGCGCAATCGATCGAGGATTGCCCCCCGCACCCGATAGGCCGCATAGATATGAAAGCCGGTTTTGCTGTTGGTGTCGTAATTGTAATAGGCCTTGATGAAGCCCTCATAACCGAACTTGATGAGATCGTTGTAGGTAATACCGGGGGGCAGTTTCCCGGATTTCGCCACCGAGGCGGCAATGGCCTGAATCATCGGCAGGTTGGCCCGGACAATTTCGTCGGTCAAGGGTGGTTTGGCGGGCTGTGGTGTTTCGGGCGCTTTGGCCTGGGCTGGCGCGTCGGAGGTGCGGGCCGCTTCCGTAGCGGATTTCCCCTCAGCCTGTCTCGGAGCGGCAGTCTGAGCCGCAGTCTGGGACTCCGCAGAGCCTTTATCCAGCGCCGAGGTCAAGTTGGCGCGGTCGCGTAAAAAAGCCCGCAGATATTCCCTGAGACCCAAACCGGCATAGTGGGCGGAAGACTCTTCATCTTTGGCTGAGGATTCTTTGGCAAAACACAAGCTCAGCGCTTCATAAGTTTGCCCCAGCGCGGTCTGTTGCGCGCTGCCATCGGCCACCGCCAGGCGATAGGCCGCCTCCGCTTTTTGATACCAGTCGATGGCTACCGACCAGTCCGGTTCGGGCTGATTCTGGCTGCTCCAGCCCAACTGAAAATAGACCCAGCCCAAATCACCGTTCTGCGCGCTGCCGTCGGCGAGGCCCAGAGCATAGGCCGCGGCGGCCTGGCGGTAGTTCTCCATAGCCTCGGCCCAGGCGGGCTGCGCCTGGTTGTGCAGGCACCAGCCGAGCCATTTGTAGATGTGGCCGAGATCCTGCTGGTTGGCGCTGCCGTCCTCGAGGCCCTTTTGCAACTCTGTTTCGGCCTGTTGATACTGATTTATGGCCGCGGCCCAGTCCGGCTGCGGCCGATTGTGTAGCGCCCAGCCCAGCTGATAGTGACTCCATCCCAGATCGCCATGCTTCGCCGTGCCGTCTTTGAGGGCCTTTTGATATTCGGCAATAGCTTTTCGGCTCCAGTCCTGGAGCGTGTTCCAATCCGGCTCCGCTTTTTGCGCCATGCAGCGGGCCAGGTTGGCATAGGTGCCAGCCAGAATGCCGGCTCTGACCTCACCGGCCAGCAGCCCCGCTTCCTCCTCGCTGGCCGCCTTTTGATACCAGGCCAGCGCCTGCTCAAGGTCCGGGGTTTCTTGTTGCTCGAAACAGAAGGCCATGCACCAATAGACATTGGCCTTGTCCCCATGACCGATCTGCAGCGCCTCGCCCGTAGCGCCCGCGGCCAGTGTCTCCCAACGCTGCAGGCAGGCGACGGCGTCCCTGGCCAGGGCCAGGGCGTAGTCGCCATCGGTTTTCAGGAAATAATAGGCCCCGCAGAGCAGAAGGGTGGTTCTTTGGCGCAGGGAGTCGGCATCTTCTCCGCTCAGGCCGTCGAGCATCGCCTTCATTCGCTGACTGATCTGTGCGTCAGGGGGGAATTCGCTCAGCCGGTAGCCGGCCCCGGCCACCAGCCCGGCGTCCTGCTCGGTTTCCATGAACCGGATCAGGGCATCGGCGGTACGGGGGTTTTTCAGGCTTTGCAGTGCATTGAGTGCCTCAAGGCGTACCGCGCGGGAAGGATCCTGTAACGCCTCGGCCGCCTCCTCCGCCAGCTCGTCGAGCCTATGCACCGTGACCAGCTGCAGGGCTCGGCGTCGGACCGTTTCGATACCGTCTTCTAGCGCGGCAGATAGATATTTCAGGGCTTTGGGCCGGGTAAGTTTCTGCTCCGATTTGTCGGCAAAGTACAGTTGTGCCAACACCAGACCGATGGAGCCGCTTGCCTGGCGGATCAACTGAAACTGATCTTCCATCTGCTCGATGGCCAGGGCAGCGCTCTGGGGCAGCAGTTTCCAACAGTCGCCATAGCGGCTGATCGCTTCGTGGAACCGGTAGGCGCTCAGTTGCCAGCTATGCCAGTATTCCTTTTGCGCCGTCTGGTAATCGCCGCGGTCGAAGGCGACGTTGGCCCGGTCATAGGCCTCTCTGGCCAATCCGGACAGGCTGCCGCGCTGCCGCAACTTGGTCTCTTCCTCCGCATTGAGCCGCGCGCCCATGGCTCGCGCCATCTCCACCGCGGATTCTCCGATCAGGGCATCGAGCTGGTCGACGCTGCCGGTGGTGGACCAGCCGCCGAGTACTTCGCCAGTATCGACCTTGTCCAACCGCACATTGACCATCAGGTTGTTAGCGCTATCGGCCCCGTCTTGAACGGTAACCGAACCGACAATCAGCCAATGGGCCCCGACCATGCGCCCTGGACCGCCCGCCGGCGATGAGAGCATCCTCCGTACCTGATCGACACTGGCGCTATCCTTGCCGTCGATGGCAGCCTGACTGAGCCCCTGGGATTTCATCACCTGGTGCAGATGCAGCCGTTCGACCTGGGTAAAGTAGTGGGAAAAGCGGGCGAGATGGGTCGCCAGTTCGTCGCCAAAGCGGATGCCGACCCATTGCTGGTCTTGGTCGGCGGCATAGGTCTTTAGGCCGACCACCGCGAAGGGCACCCCCTGGGGTAGGGCCATGCGTTGCCGGTCGCTGCGCTTCGGCTGGTCGGGTGATCGGGGGCCGGGGTTTTCGGCAGCAACCGGCTGGTTGGCAGCGGCCAAGCCGGGCTGGCCAATCAGGCCCAGGAGCATGATCAATAGGGTCAAGGCGGTCGTCAAATGCGGAATGTGTATGGGCTTGTTCATCGTATGCCTGTGGTTGGAAACGTGCGGTTCCCGATTGAGTAATGACAACGGCCAAAGCGCTGTCGGGTCAAGCTTCTATACGCCGCGATTGTCCTGCGTTTGATCCTGGTCCGGCGGGGCGTTAGGGGTTCTTTCGGGCCAGAGCGGTCCCGGCCAGCTCATAAATGTTACCCAGAGTGAGTAGCTTAGCGGCCTCAACAATGTTGATCGGTCCGATAACCTCCTCGAAAAGTTGATCCTCTATCGCCACCCCCAGCGACTCTTCGATATTCATGATGATTTCGACAATGTCGAAGGCATTAGCACCGGGTGCCTGTTGTTCAATGGATACATCGAGCATTAGTTCGGCCGGCTGAAGCTGGAATTGTTCGGCCACAATGGTTCGGATTTCATGGCATTGTGCTTCATCAAGGGGCAACCCCTTGGAACGAAGCTCATTCAGCAATTTATCCTCGGTTGCTGCCGGGGCATCGAAAGGGGCTGGTGCGGTCGAATTGCCGGCTTGGGCCCGGCCGGAACACCCAGCTCCAGTAATGGCCGCCAACAATAAAGACAGCACCAGCAGCATTTTGACTTTACCAAACGGGCCTGGTCGCATCCCTGCAAACTCCTTTTCAACAACACAATGAAATTTCATGCCAGCCTTTTCCTCCCATCTTCTTAGCCAGTTAGTTTCTGTCCGGAAACGGCCCTTTTCCGTAATCTCTGCGTCAATACTGCGGCCTTGCTTGTGCGGCGTACCGATGTACTCCTCCGCGCAAAGCCTTGATTTCCTTGACCTTACAAAAAATTGCGCGTTTCCAAATCAGAAACTAGCCAGTGTTCATCCGGAGTTTCCGGATGAACACCAGTTATTTTAAATCGGAAGGTCTCCGATTTTTTTCTTCAAGGTTCTCACATCCAGGATCGTGGCCTGGCCGATTCGTTTCATGCCATCCCGTCTGAAACGAAGTCTGGTCAGCGAATCAGCAATGTGCGCATCCTTGGCCCTGGAATGGCCTTCGGCCAGGGCGGAGTCAAAAGCCGCGTAACCGAGTTGGGTGGTTTCTAAAACTTCATATTGCCGGCTGCCTTGCCAGGTTTCCCAGCCGACAAAGGCATGGCCGGGCACGATGATAATGATGGGGTTTAGACCGGCTCGCAGCATGAGGCTGGAAAAGAGCACCGCACCGTCGATGCAGTTGGCGCTCTTGTGTTTGAGGGCCTCGGCCGGCAGCAGTACCCGCTGCAGGGCGGCCGCAGGAAACTGGGTCGATTGATCGACATAGCGGATGCCGTAGCCTTTGAGGGTGTCGTAGAGAGCCCCGACTTGCTCCCGGGTCCAGGCCGTGCGTTGCTCCCCGGTGGCCTGGTCGGCCGCTCCGGTCAAGAAGCCGCTGGTCTGGTAGCCGGTCAGGGTCCGCGACGCGGTACGCTCTGCCGCAGCTGACAGAATTTTCGCTCCTTCGGGAAGATTGGGGCTGATCCAGGCCGCTACGGTGGGCAGCAGGTCTTTCTTCTGATCGATGAATTGTTGGTGGTAAACCAGCGCGTCGTAGGGCAGCAGCTCCACTGGGCTGCTCTGCTCATAGACGGAACGGCCGTCCGCCAGCAACACCTCAATCGTCCAGCTGGCGCGCCGCGCCGAAGTGATCTGTTTCAGCAGGCCGGGCAGCAAATCGGGCTGCGGGTTGATGGTCAGCTCCTGGCCCGCTTCGATCTCCACGGTCTGCCGGACTTTATGGCTGATGCCGGTCAATTCGGCCTGCACGGTCAGGCGCTGGGTACGGCCGGTGCCGTTATTGATGGCCACCTCCTGAATATGCACCCCTAACTCTGGCAACAGATGGTAGGCGGACATCGGTATCTGCGCCGCGCTGCGGGTCGCCACCCTGAGGCCTTTGAGGCGACTATCCTTCAGAGCCTTTTTCCCCTCCAGGTTACGGAGCAGAATATCGCCGAGTTCCCGGGTCAGCTGAAAAAGGTCTTTGCCGATGATCGATTCGGCGGCGATCACCTCGGAGCTTTCCAGGTCGAGCATGCGCCCGTCGATGCGATAGAATTCGCCCATGCGCTGAAATGAACCGCTGATGACAAAGCGCGGGCTCCAGAGCCGCCCGCTTTCCACGGTGGTCTGCTGATCAAAGATCCAGGACGAGCCGAGACGCTGCTCGGCGAACAGTTTTTCGATCTGGGCGCGCTCCACCAGACGGAAGGTTTTAAGCGACGAAAGGCTGGTGAGCAGAGAGTCGGCAATCCCGGCGCCGATATAATCGTTACGCGATTCCCCGGAGAGATTGTCAAAGGGCTTCAGGGCGATAATCTCCCGGGTGGGGGGCGCGTCGTCCGGCTGTCGATGCTCTGTTACCAGCGATTTGGCGGTCAAGCCGATGCGTGCTCCGCCGCCGTCGGGACCGGGTCGGTACAGCCCCCAGGCGGCGTTTGCCATGACCTTCTTGATGACCAACGTGCCGACCGGCACCTCTTCGTGGTCGATCACCGTCGCTCCGGCCTTGATTTCGATCAGTTCGCTGAGGCGGAACCGGTCGTCGACCTTGACCCCCTGGGCACTGCCGACGTCGAGGTAGACCTTTTCTCCATGCACCTGGATGATCTGGCCGCAGAGGGGAAAGGCGGCTTTGATCCGGCGGTAGAGTTTGCGAATAATCGGTTCGATATGGGGTGTGGTGATGTTGGCCGCCTTGAGGGTTTTCACCACCTGCCCGGTCTTCGGGGCGATGAACTTGAGGGTGATCTCGGTGGCCAGATCGTCTCCGCTTAGGGTGCCGGTCACCAGGAAGTCGACCTCGGAAAGTTTGGACAGAACGGTTGGACTGAGAGGGTCAGCTCCTTCTGCTGCACCGGCAAATTGCCGGTCCATCACTCGAAACAGGCCCAGGGTGTGCAACGCTTCCGCCAGCAGCACGCTGGCCCGCTCTTCGATCCCGGCCATCTCGGTTTCGGCGTGCCGATTCTGGATATCCCACAACAGCACAGCTGGTTCTCCCTCTGCCCAGGCCGCGGCGGCGGTCAGCAGGCTGAACATGAACAGCATCGCAACCATGCATTGTTTGGTCATTGCTCAATTCCTTAAAGGTTTCTCCAGCAGGGAAGCGGCGTCTTTGCCTCTAGCCGTTTGCCGTGGTAAGTCTTGCCGACCGCCGGTTGTGGATCTTCAGGTTCGCTATCGTATTTCTTTGACGGACAGGTGGGCGCAGTTTTTCTCATCGACGTAGGCATTAGGACCGAAAGATCTTTGATTCCACGGGGGGCCGCCTCCTGCTGCCTTCCAGAAAGCCAGATCCGTTGCGGATTGTCGGTGGCATGGTCAGGGGGAAACCGGTGATGGCGTTCGGTATTGCCGAGTCTCAGGTAAAGACAGGGGACTGGGTGGTGACATCATCCGGGGAGTTGGTTGAGCAAGTATCGGAGCTATCCCTAATCGGTTCCTCCGGAAGCTTTTTTAACTTTGTCCGCGTATATGAAGCGCGGCGATTGCAACTTCGGTGCGGGCTTGATCAGCCCGCACCGAAGGTTAGGTCCAGGGGCTACATCTGGTCCAAGGCCATCATGATGGCCGGGGTCAGCTTGCCGAAGTTGTCGATCTTGATGATCATGTCGGCGTAGTTGCGGAATTCGCTGACGTCGCTGCCGGAGCCGACGGCGATCAGGATGAGGTTCGAGTGCTTGTTGGGGAAGGCTTGCTGCACCACCTGCTTGAGCTGACTGTTGGAGGAGTTGTCCGCCCCGTCGGTGATCAATATGATATTTTTCAGGTAAGTGCCCTCCGGCTCGTCCAGCTGCTCTTCCTGTTGAATCTCTTCAAAAAAGGCCTTGCCGATGGCGGTATAGATAGCTGTGTTACCGTAACCGGGATGGTCCATCCCCATGGTGTAACGGGCCAAAGACAGCATTTCCTGAAAATTCGAGCAGTTGATGAAACGGGTGCCCTGATAGTCGTCGTCGCCGCCGAAATAGTTGACGGATATCCAATCGCTCAGCTGGCCTGGCCGGCGCTGGGCGCGTTTGTTGATCTGGTCGATGAAAAAGATAGCGGCGGCTTTGGCCTTTTGAAAATCCTCCTGAGCAACCGACCCGCTGGCGTCAATAACCAGATTGAAGATGCCCGGTGCCGCGGCAGAGGCTTGGCTGACCGAAAAGACCAGCAGCGCCGTCACTATTGTCAATATTGTCTTGATCCTCATAACTCATATCTCCTTAGGCGAGAAAATCGCATTGATCGATAGCGGGCGCTTAACCCATCATCTGGATAACGTTGTTGATTTCCTTCAGGGCCTTACGGATTTCCCGCTTGCCCAGTTCAGAAGCGTTGCCCAGTTCGGCTAGAACATTCAACGAGGTGGCGGCCCCTGCGGGCAACCCCTGGTCTTTCAGTTCGGATAGAAAGTAGCCGGCGGGGTTGATGCCTTGGAGAATAGCGACGATGACCTGGCTTTTGCCTTCTTGGCCGGCAACGGCAGCCAGCCTGGTGGTTTCTGACCATTCGCCGAAACGCATAAAGACGGTCTTGCCTTCCTTTTCAACAAAGGCTTCGATAAAGGGCGTCAGAACGGCCAGCCCGGCCTGGTTGATAGCGGCGAGGTCGGTGCCCTCCTTGACGGCACTATTCAGATTGACCACCGAAGAAATCATGGGCACTGGGGCGCCGAGTTCTACCATGGTCGCAGCCAGGGTACTCAGCGATTTGATGACCTGTTCCCGCTCGCCAGCCTGCAGGTAGACCTTCAAATCGGCCAGCACGATGCCGAGCTTGAAGGAACCCTGCTCCTCGGAAACGGCGGTGGAGAAGCCGTACATGTTTTGCGGCGCGGTTTCACTGATGTTGGCGGACAGGAACTTAGCGTCGGTGGTTTTGACCAGTTCCCCCACCATGGCAGCGGAAGAAGGCAAAATCATCTTGTTAAAGGCTGTACCGGACGGTAACTCATCCGTCCCGGCAAACACCAGGGATGCTTGAAC
>LGVF01036173.1_pt1 | contig 14251 bp, 12 predicted proteins | sample 469901 | NCBI WGS metagenome assembly LGVF01 (sample SAMN03893561, study PRJNA290197) | marine sediment metagenome | material: sediment; isolation source: combined push core samples #3730, #5133, and #5579 collected at Hydrate Ridge | place: Pacific Ocean: Hydrate Ridge | reverse complement strand
TTTTTCAGTGCCTTCTAATTTTAGCCTTTTTTTATAATTTTATCTACAACTTTTAAATATTCAATTCTCGGAGCATATCCTTCTTTAACTATATATCCATATTCTTTTATTTCATCATAAGTAATTGATTTCCTTCCTGAAATAGATCTTTTCACAAAGTCTTTTAGATACTTAGTCTCAAGTAGATATATTTCATCATGAACCTTAAAGAAAATAAGGACAAAACTAATTCCTCCATGATTCTCAATTGATATTAGATGATCAATTTGATGAGAGTGAATGTTTGACAGAGGGAAACTTGTTTTATTAATTGTTTCTTTTGCTTCAAAATCAAGATGTTTACCTTTATATATCCCATTATAGTCAGTAGTTGAAGGTACTTTATAATAAGCTTCTTTAATGACAGCGCCACTTCTTGAAGGATAATCAACTTTAACTATTTGGATAGGTATTGGTTTTTTATGAATTATCGCAATATCATTAGATAAATAAAATTCATTAGTTTCATTTATCATATTTTCAAAAGACATTCCTCGATTAGAATGATTTTCTGTCTTCTTTTTAAATGTTTGTTTTTTATTTGGGTAATTAATCATCAAATCACTCCTTATTAATAAATATATCATAACTAACTAATTTTTTATACTTATTAGTATTGAAAAAAATCAATAATAAGATGACATTTATTAGTTTTTAGATTTTAATATGATATAATATTAACGATTGACACACATAGGAGGTATATTTATGAGTAAAATTAAGTTTTTCGCTTTAGGTGGACTAGGTGAAAATGGTAAAAATATGTATTGTCTTGATATTAATAATAAAATCTTTATTTTAGATGCAGGACTTAAGTACCCAAGTCATGAATTATTTGGAGTAGATTCTATTGTTCCTGATTTTGATTACTTAGAAGAAAATGTGGATAGAATAGTTGGTATATTTTTAAGTCATGGACATGAAGATCATATTGGCGCAGTACCAAAGTTATTAAAAACAGTAAAAGTTCCAATATATGCTAGTTACTTTACTTTAGCTTTATTAAAGGATTTAATTACTGATCAAGGGTTAAATGTTAACGACTATAAATTTAATCAAGTAACATGTGATAAAACTGAAAAATTTGGAAATATCGGAGTAGATTTTTATCGTGTAACTCATTCAATTCCTGAATCACTGGGAATTGCAATTAGTACTCCGGACGGTGTTATTGTTTACGCTCCTGATTTTACTTTTGATCAAAATGTTTCTGGAGTATATAAAACTGATTTTTTAAAGCTTTCTAGTATAGCTGGTAAAAAAATACTCGCTTTGTTAGTTGAAAGCTTAGGTGCTGAAAGAGTTGGGAAAACTCATAGTTCTGATGCACTAGAATACGCCTTAAATCAAGCTTTTTATAAAGCAGAGGATAGGATTATAGTCTCAGCTTTCTCAACTGATTTAATGAGAATACAAAAAATTATTGATATTAGTTTAAAGTATGATAAGAATATAGTTATTATCGGTAGAAAAACACAAAGAACTGTTGATATAGCTGTAAATTTAGGATACTTACAAATACCAAAAGATAAATTAACGAACTTAAGATTTATTGATGATAAAAATAAAAACGAACTTAAAAATAGTGTTATTTTAGTATCAGGTGATCGACATGAACCATTTTATATGCTTCAAAGAATGGTTAAAAAATTAGATAGACTAATCCATATCAGAAAAAGTGATAGCATTATATTAATGACTCCTCCAGTTCCTGGAACTGAGAAGATTGCAGCTAGAACTTTAGATATTTTATATCGATTTGATACTAATGTAATTAAAATTGATAAAAATATCTTACCACCTGCTCACGCAAGTAGTGAAGAAATAAAATTATTAATTAATATCTTACAACCTGAATATATAATTCCTGTAGTTGGAGAATATCGTCATCAATACGCTCTTAAAAAATTATGTTATCAATTAGGTTACGCTGAAGATAAAGTGTTTTCTTTGGATAATGGAGATGTTGTTGAATTTGAAAAAGGTGTTGGAATTAAAACTAAAAATAAAATTACAAGTGGTGATATTTTAGTTGATGGAATTCTTGATGGAGACCTTAGTAATGTAGTTTTAAGGGATAGAGAATTACTTAGTGAAGATGGTGTTTTATTAATAATAGCTAACGTAGATGCGAGACGTAAAGAAATTGTTACCTCTCCGGAAGTAGTATCTCGTGGATTTGCATACATGAAAGAAAATGAAGAAATGGTAGAAGAAATAGAATTAATTTTTACTAAAGTATCAGAAAAAATGTTTGCTGGTAAATACATTGATTGGAGAATATATAATAAAGCTTTAAAAGATGAAATTAGTAAATTTTTATATCGTAAAACAAAAAGAAGACCAATTATAATTCCAGTTATTATTGATACACAAGTTTGAGAAGCCAACTAATTGGCTTCTTTTCCTTTATATAATAAATATGCGTTAATATTCATATAAATAGAAAAAAAGTATAAAAGCCTTTACAAAAAGGTCCTAATTACATATAATATAAGAAGATAAAAATAAAATCTATAGGAGGATTTATATGAAAAAATTATTATTAGTAGTTGCTGCTTTAGTACTTGTATTCGGTTTAGGTGCATGTTCAAAAGTTGACGAGTACGAAATCGCAATGATTACCGATTCTGGTGGGATTGATGATGAATCATTTAACCAAGGAACTTGGGAAGGAATCGTTGAATTCGCAGAAGACAATGATTTAACTTACAAATATTACAAACCTTTAGAAGTGTCTGACGCTGCATACTTAGACACAATTGCATTAGCAATTGAAGGTGGAGCTAAAATCGTAGTTACACCTGGATACTTATTTGAAACAAGTATCTATGAAGCTCAAGATTTATACCCTGATGTTTATTTTGTTTTAATTGATGGTGTACCTCATGAACCATGGGATGATGACACAGCTTTCAATACAGCAGATAATACATTACCTATCTTATTCAACGAACATGAAGCAGGATTCTTAGCTGGATATGCTGCAGTAATCGATGGATACAGAAACTTAGGATTTACTGGTGGTATGGCTGTACCTGCAGTTGTTAAATTCGGTGTTGGATTTATCGCTGGTGCTTACTACGCTGCTGCTAAATTAGATGTTGACATTGTATTTGGTGATGATACTTATCATTACTTTGGAGACTTCGCTCCAAGTGATAATTTCAAAAATATGGCATCAAGTTGGTATACTACTGGTACTGAAATTATCTTTAGTGCTGCTGGTGGAGCTGGAGCTTCAGTGATGGCTGCTGCTGCAGATAATAGTGCAATGATGATTGGTGTAGATATTGATCAAGCTGATCAATCTGATACAGTATTAACAAGTGCTATGAAGCAACTTGGAAACGCAGTTCAACAAGCGTTACAAGCTTATATTGATGGAGATTTTGTTGGTGGAGCTGCTTCATTCAAAGGCGCTTCAAACGACGGTGTTGCATTACCAATGGATACTTCAAGATTCGCTACATTTAGTGTTGCACAATACGATGCAATCTATGCTTTATTAGTAGACGGAACTGTTGTTGTTCCTGCTGATTATGCTACATTAGTTACATTCTTAGATGATGCTACTTTAGATTATCCAAGTCAAGCTGAAGTTGAAGGTACTACTGAGTAATATAAAATTTTAAACTAAGGGAAAGCAAATTGCTTTCCTTTTTTTTTTGATCAAATATACAAAAAAGTAAAATTTAATATTAGAAATATTATATAAATATAAAAAGATGATTTTATATAGACTAATTTATGTGAAATTGCTTTCAATATATACTGGTTTATGTTAGAATTTTTCTTAAGAGGTGAGAAAATGGAATATATTATTGAGATGCTTAATATTACAAAAGAATTTCCCGGAATAAAAGCTAATGATAATGTAACTCTTCAACTCAAAAAAGGTGAGATTCATGCGCTATTAGGTGAAAACGGTGCAGGAAAATCTACTTTGATGAGTGTTTTATTTGGTTTATATAGACAAGAAGAAGGTATTATCAAAGTTAGGGGAGAAGAAGTTGTTATAGATAGTCCTAATGATGCCAATGATTATGGAATCGGAATGGTTCATCAACATTTTAAATTAGTTCATAATTTTAGTGTTGTAGAAAATATCGTTTTAGGATTTGAAGATACACAGTACGGATTCATGAAATATGAAGAAGCTACTGAGAAAATTGCAGCATTAAGTGAAAAGTACAAATTAAAAGTAAATCCTAAAGAATTAATATCAAATATTAGTGTTGGGATGCAACAACGAGTAGAAATACTTAAAATGTTATACAGAGATGCTGAAATACTTATTTTTGACGAACCTACAGCGGTTCTAACTCCTCAAGAAATTACAGAGTTAATGAGTATTATGAAAGATTTAGCCTCTGAAGGTAAATCTATTATCTTAATTACACATAAACTAAAAGAAATTAAAGAAGTAGCTGATAGATGTAGTGTATTACGTAAAGGTAAATACATTGGAACTGTTGATGTAAAAACTACTTCAGTTGAAAAAATGGCTGAAATGATGGTTGGACGTGAAGTTAGCTTTGTTGTAAATAAAGTTGATTCTAAGCCGACTAATACTGTTTTAGAAGTTAATGATCTTTCAGTTTACAATCATAGACTTGCTAAAGATGTTGTTACTGATGTTTCTTTTGAAGTAAAAGCTGGTGAGATTTTATGTATTGCTGGTATTGAAGGAAATGGGCAAACACAACTTATTGAAGCTATTACAGGATTAAGAAATCCTAGTAAAGGTAAAATTGTATTAAATAGTGAAGATATCACTCATTGTACAGTTAGAAATAGAAATTTAGCTGGTGTATCTCATATTCCTGAGGATAGACATAAACATGGTCTTGTATTAGATTATAGTTTAGAACAAAATCTTATAATACAGACTTATTTCGATAAAAAATTCCAATCTAGAGGATTTATTAAATTTGATGCAATGCGTGACAACGCAGTAACATTAATTGAAAAATTCGATATAAGAAGTGGTAAAGGTGCGACAACTTCAGCTAGAAGTATGAGTGGTGGGAACCAACAAAAAGTAATTGTAGCTAGAGAAATTGATCGTGACACTGATTTATTAATCGCTGTTCAACCAACTCGTGGACTTGATGTTGGAGCTATTGAATATATTCATAAACAGTTAATTGCACAACGTGATGCTGGTAAAGCTGTATTACTAGTTTCATTAGAATTAGAAGAAGTAATGAACGTATCCGATAGAATTATTGTTATGTATGAAGGTGAAGTCGTAGGAGAATTTGATCCTAAAGTAGTAACTGAAAACGAACTTGGACTATACATGGCTGGTTCTAAAAGGAGTGATCAATAATGGTAGAAAAAATTAAAAATTATTTTATAACTAATTATTTAGGAATTTCTACTGGTTTCTCTTTATTCTTATTTATATTCATTATTCCTCAGTTATTTGAAGATAGTGATTTAATAATTTCTCTTATTAGAGGAATTATATTCTCAATTGTTGTTGGATATTTAGTGTATAAGTTTTTACTATTTAGAAGAAATAATCCTAATTTTGTTCCTAGTGAATCAAAATTAGTAGTTGATGCTGGTGGTAGTTTAGTAGCTATCATTGTTGGTCTATTATTTGGATTATTATTAATGTTATTAGTTAATCCAGGACAAGCATTTTATGGATTTTCAATTATCCTTCGAGGTGGTTTAAATAGAAACTTTAAATCTTTAGGAGATATGATTTTCTTCTCAGTACCAATTATTCTTACGGGTCTATCTGTAGCATTTGCATTTAGAACTGGTTTATTCAATATTGGTGCAACTGGACAACTTACAATGGGTGCATTTGTTGCTGTATTTATTGGTGTTGAATGGGGAGCTTTAGGAGAAATTCATCCATTATTACATTGGGGTACTGCATTATTATTTGCAATGATTGCCGGTGGATTGTTTGGAGCTATTCCAGGACTCTTAAAGGCATATAGGAACGTGAATGAAGTAGTTGCTTCCATCATGTTAAACTATGTTGCTATGTATTTAAATACAATGTTAATTGTTGCTTATATCTATAACAGAGACTATGCTAGAGCATTAGATATTGAAGAAACAGCTATTACACCTATTATGAATCTTGATCTTATATTCCCTGGTTCTGCAATAAATGGTGGTATTGTTGTAGCTGTTATAGTAGTTATTATTTTACATATTATTTTAAATAAAACGACTTTCGGATATGAACTTAAAGCTGTTGGATTTAATAGAAATGCCAGTAAATATGCTGGTATGAACTCAAAAAGAAATATTGTTTACGCAATGATGATAAGTGGAGCTGTAGCAGGTTTAGCTGGAGGACTTATGTTCTTAGTAGCTGGTAAACATTTAAAACCTGAAAATATCTTAATCCCTGAAGGATTCACAGGAATCGCAATTAGTTTACTTGGACTTTCTAGTCCAATTGGTGTATTACTTGCTGGTTTATTCTATGGATCACTTCAACAAGGTGGATACTACTTACAATTATTAAACTTCACACCTGAAATTATTGATATTATTATCGCAGTTATCATTTATGCTAGTGCACTTGGACTAGTGTTACAAAAATTTGTTAAAATGATTTTAAAACGTAAGTTCCTCGAAAAAGAGGACGGAGAGCCACAAGATTTAGCTGTTGAAGGGAGTGATGAATAATGGATATTGATACTTTATATTTCATAATCCCATTAGTAATTGCTTCAACAGTACCGCTAGCTTTAGTTGCTCTTGGTGCATTATTCAGTGAACGTTCTGGTGTAATTAATATCGCACTAGAAGGTATCATGTTAATGGGTGCATTCGTTGGTGCTATCGTTATTTATTACTTAGAACCAACTGGTCTGTCGGATGTAATGATTGCATTCTTTGGATTACTTGTAGGTGCAATTATTGGGATGTTATTCTCAGTACTACATGCATTTGCAGCAGTAAATATGAGAGCAAATCAAATAATTAGTGCAACAGCATTAAATATGTTTGCTCCAGCATTTGCAATCTTTATAGCACGTACATTCTTTGGAACTCAAAGAGTACCAATTTCTAGAACATATAGAATTAGTAGTGTTCCAATCTTAGGAGATATTCCATTTATTGGTGATTTATTCTTCCAAGGAGCATATCTTTCTTCATTACTAGGAATTATAATCTTTGTTGTTGCTGTACTTATTTTATACAAAACTAAACAAGGTTTACGTCTTCGTAGTTGTGGTGAAAACCCACAAGCTGCTGACACACTTGGTATTAACATTTACAAAATTAGATACGCTGGAGTTATGACTTCAGGAGCATTAGCTGGAATGGGTGGAGTAATATTCGTATTAAGTTTCTCTACTAGTTTTAATGCTACAGTTTCTGGATTTGGGTTCTTAGCACTTGCCGTATTAATATTTGGTAACTGGAAACCAGGAAGAATCATAATGGCTGCATTATTCTTCGGATTTATGAGAGTAATTAGTAGTACTACAGCTGTTATTCCATTCTTAAATGATTTAGGACTAGATGATGAAATTTACCTTATGTTGCCTTACTTAGCTACATTAATCGTATTAGCATTTGTTTCTAAAAACAGTGCTGCACCACGAGCTGCTGGTGAACCATACGACCCAGGTAAGAGATAAAACAGTTTAAACAAAAGAGTTGTCAAAATTGACAACTCTTTTTATTTATAAACATATTTGTAATTTTGTATTTATTTTAGTAATATAAAATTAAGTGTAGGAGGTGTTGTTTTTGATTAATTTTAAACTGCAGTATAAAAAAGATGAAAACTATGAAAAGTATTTATTTTCTGAAGATTTAAAATTTATCAGACAAATGTTAGTTTTAAGTTTAGTATTATATTCAGCTTTTGGTTTAGTAGATAGATGGTTAGATGTAGATAATCTTTATATATTTACTATTATAAGATTTTATATAGTTGCTCCCTTTAATATAATTATATACTTACTAAGTTACCATAAATCTTTTTTCAAATTACATCAATATCTTTTAACAGCGCTTTATGGTGTTGCTGGGATAGGAATTGTATTGATGTTAACAATTACTCCTAATGTATTTAGTTATTATGGAGGATTATTCCTTATATTTGGATATGGATACTTCTTACTAAGACTGAAATGGCAATTTGTAACAATTGGGTCGATCGTTATACTCTTTGTTTACTTTACACTAGCTTTTATACATTTAAGTGACCATTTAAATGATGTACTTGTTTATTCTATATTTTATATTACTTTTATCATTATAGCTATTTCAGGAAGTTATACATTCTCAAGGTATAGATTTGAAAGATATCTTCAAGAAACTCACTTAAAAGGTGATAATGTAGTACTTGAAAAACAAATATATAAAAATTTAAAGGATATTGAAAATTCTAACTATATAACGATATATTCGTTAGCGAAATTAGCTGAATCAAGAGATAAATTTACGGGTAATCATATTGATAGAGTTGGGAGTTTATGTTTAAAACTTGCAAAACAAATCCATAAATCAGTGTATATTAAGAACAAATGTGATAAAGAAGAATTTGTTAAATCAATTGAACTAGCTAGTACACTTCATGATATTGGTAAAATAGGTATTCCTGAAAATATAGTAATGAAACCAGCTAAATATACTAAAGAAGAGTTTGAAATTATGAAAGAACACTGTATGTTAGGTAGTACAACCTTAAGAGAAATTCAAAATAAGTATTCAAAAAATAGTTTTATTAATATGGGAATAGATATTTGTGAAAGTCATCATGAAAACTGGGATGGATCAGGTTATCCTAGAAAATTAAAAGATAGAGATATCCCATTTTCAGCTAGAATTGTATCCGTTGTTGATGTATATGACGCTTTAATAAGTGAACGACCTTATAAGAAAGCTTGGACTGTAGAAGCTTCGGTGAAAGAGATTATAAGTTTAAGTGGAATTAAATTTGATAGTGATATTGTAGATGCATTTCTTTATTGTATTGACTTTAATAATTAATAAAAAGAAGAGTTGACAAATTTTGTCAACTCTTTTATTTCTAACAAAGTTCTTGAATCTGTTTATTACTAATTTTACTTAATAGTAAGACTGCGAGTCCCATCATTATTGAAACAATAATAAATGTTATATTAAATCCAAATAAATTTATAATAACTGCTCCAACTAGCGGTAAAATAATAATTAGTATATTAAGTGATCCTCTAATACCTAAATATTCAACTCTTTCTTGTGTTGGGATAATATCAAGTAAATATGGTTCAAATCCAATTTTACGCCCACTTATCATAAATCCTAATATAAAGAAGACAATTGCGAACATATCAGGACTAATTGTTCCTAAATATATTGCGAGAAGAGGATTTAATCCTCCAAGTAGGATACAAAATCTAACAATTTGCTTAGCATTAAACCTAGAAGCAAGGAATCCCCATACTAAGTTAGAGAAAATAGTACCTACAGTAAGCCAAATTAAATAAGTTCCTATATAACTATCATCTATATTAAAGCGTTCTTTAGCGTATAACATATAAAATGGTAAAATCATTATACTAAATCCAGCTAAGTTCTCAACAATAATAAATAACTTGAAACTATTATCCTTTTTAAGGATAGAAGGTATCTTTTTAATGAATGTTCCTAAAGGTTCTGTATTATTACTTATAAGAGACTTTGGTTCAGGTAGTAATATAAATCCTAATGATGCGATTACTAGTCCTAAAGAGCCAATTAATAGTGATATTGTGTAATTTAATGGATAATCAATTCCTATACTAAAGATTCTGGCAATTAATAATCCACCAGCAAATGCTGAAGTACTTCCGAAAAACTGTTTAACAGTGTATAAATTTACTCTTTTCTCACTACTTAGTGATTTAGCTATTATATCCGAATAGGATAATCCCGCAAATCCAGCTGATACACTAAATAAGAAAACAAAAAAGAAGAAACTTCCTAAAGTAAGCATTGGATTATTTTCACTAAAGTAATAGGTAAATATAGCCATTCCAAGGAATGCAGAACTACGTAAATAGATACCTAGTAAAAGGTATTTCTTTTTATATTCTTTATTTCTTAAATAATGACTGAATATCACATTAAAGATCAATGGTACTCCAAGCATAACACTATATAAAGCTCCAAAGATAATCCTTGATTCTGTTAAAGTAGTAATTAAAGCCGGGAATACAGTGTTTAAATCAAGCATTGATACAGTTAAAGCAAGGAAAAAGCCATGCCATATAAAGGCAAAATAAATAAATTTAGTTGATTTAGTAAATTTCATAATATATCTCCTTTAATTATTATCAATCATAGTATACAAGATAATAATTAAATGTACTAATAAAAGGCAATTATCTAATTTATAATGTTATTTAAAAAAGTGAAATAACGTATTGACAGAAAATAGACAATGCAATATACTGTTAGTGTGCATATGCACATAAAAGGAGTGATTAAATGATAAGTAGTAGAAAAAAAAGATATGCGAGACGACTAGATAGCTCAAGAGTTTTTAAACCAGTAGGAGTTTCAAGAAATGATCTTGAAACGGTTTATATTATGCTTGATGAGTTTGAAGCGCTTAGATTAGTAGATTATGAAGGTTTATCTCAAATTGACGCAGGAGTTGAAATGCAAGTATCACGTGCAACTGTTCAAAGATTGCTTCTAAGTGGTAGGAAAAAGTTTATTGATGTGCTTTTAAAGAATAAAGCACTTGAAATAAAGAATGAAATTACAAATATTAAACTAAAAGGAGAAAATAAGATGAATATTGAAGAAAAATTAGTTAAAAGAATCTCTTTCCCGACAAGCGATAAAGTAACTGTGGATGAGCATTTTGGACATTGTAAAGAGTTTGTTGTATATACAATTGAGGAAAATGAAGTTAAAGAAGTAAAATATGTAATACCTCCAGAACATACACCAGGAAGTTTCCCTAGATTTTTAGGAGAACAAGGCGTTGATGTAATTATTACTGGTGGTATGGGTGCTATGGCAGTAAACCTATTTAAACAACAAGATATTGATGTTGTACTTGGTGCTAAAGGACGTATAGATGTTAATTTAAGTGAGTATTTAGGTGGATTCCTAACTAGTAAAGGTAGCATGTGTGAACATGATGCCCACTCACATAACAATTAAGGAGATATATTATGAAAATAGGAATTTGTGCATCAGATCATACTCCAGAAAGCTTAGTAGCTAACCGCTTTGCAAGAGCTCCATACTTCGCAGTATATAATAGTGAAACTTTAGATTTTGCTTTCTTTAATAATACTGCTAAAGATGAAGGAAGTGGAGCCGGAGGTAAAGCTGTTAAAGTATTAGGTGATTTAAAAGTTGATATAGTGTTAGTACCTGAACTAGGTCCTAAAGCGATAGACGCATTGAATGCTTTTGAGATAAAAAGTTATCAATATAAACAAGGTAAAACAGTAAGAGAAGCATTATATGAGTATTTTGAAAAGAAATTACCAGAGATGCTAGATGCATCAGTAAAAGGGAAACATTAGTGAAAATAGCTATTTTAAGCGGAAAAGGTGGCACAGGAAAGACTACTCTTTCTGTCAACCTTTTTTCAAGTTTAAACAAAGTAACTCTTATTGATGCTGATGTTGAAGAACCTAATAGTCATTTATTTTTAAAGGGAAATACTTATCATGAAGAAGATATTAATAAACAATATCCAGTAGTAGACCATGATTTATGTACATTATGTGGTAAATGTGGTGAATTTTGTAATTTTAATGCTATAATTCCTGCTAAAAAGAAGGTTTTAGTATTTGATGATTTATGTCATGACTGTGGTGGATGTAAGTTAGTATGTCCTACTAACGCGATTTCTTACACTGATAAAGCTATTGGAAAGATCTTTTATCAAAGTGTTGGTGATAATAAACAATTTCTTTATGGAAGACTTACTGTAGGAGAAGTATCTGGAGTAAGAATTATCGAATATTTAAAAAATGTTACTAAAAAAGAAGAAGTTTTACTAATAGATAGCCCTCCAGGGACATCTTGTAGCACTGTTGCTGCAATAGAAGGCTCTGATTACTGTATAATCGCCGCTGAGCCTACACCTTTCGGATTAAGTGATATGAGAATGGTTGTGGAGTTATTACGCGAACAGAAGCTTGATTTTGGGGTTGTAGTTAATAAAAGTAACTTAGGTAATGATGATATTTATAAATATTTAGAAGAAGAAGGTATCGAATTACTTGAAAATATTGATTTTAGAGAAGAATTCGCAAAGATTATTGCTAGAGGTGAACTTTTAGTAGATCATAGTGAATATGTTAGAAATATAATGAATAGTATTATTAAGAAAGTTCTTGGTGAGACCTATGCTTAATGAAATAGCTATAATTAGCGGTAAAGGTGGAACTGGGAAAACAAGTATTACAGCTTGTATTATCCCGTTTATAGAAGATTTAGTAATTGCTGACTGTGATGTTGATGCTCCTGACTTAAATATCTTACTTCCAGGTAGAATCACTGAAACTATTGATTATGTAGGGTTTAAAAGACCTATTATAGACTATGATAAATGCAATGGTTGTGGGGTTTGTTATCAAAGTTGTAAGTTTAATTCTATAAGTGAAGATATTGTAATTAATAAGTCTACTTGTGAAGGATGTAAGGTATGTGAATACGTTTGTCCAACTGACGCTATTACTATGCATGACTATACAATAGGTAAAATCTTTAAAAGAGATACTTATTATGGTCCTATGGTTGATGCAAGACTAATTCCTGGTGAAGAATCAAGTGGTAAATTAGTCGCAGAAGTTAGAAAATTGGCTAGACTAGAGGCTCATAAAGAAGAAAAGAGTATTATACTAATAGATGGTTCTCCTGGGATTGCATGTAATGTAATTAGTGCGATTACAGGTGTTTCAAAAGCAATAATAGTCACAGAACCTAGTGTTTCAGGGCTTCATGATTTAAAAAGAGTAATTAAATTAGTTAAAACTTTTAGTGTAGATGCGAAAGTTATAATAAATAAGTATGATTTAGAGCTAAATTTAGCAAAACAAATCAAAGATTACTGTGAATTAGAAGAAATAGAAGTGATACTTGAGGTTCCATTCGATAAAAACATGGTATTAAGTATCTCAGATCTTAAAATTCCGTCAATAAACAATATACCATTTTTTGAGTCACAAAAATGGCATGATTTTATTTCATATTTAATACAAAATTAAAGCTCAAAAATTGAGCTTTCTTTTTTTGCCCTATATAAATATTATATATATATATTAATATAGTATATTTAGAGGTAATTTATTCGAGGTATAAGTATTAGTATTTATTCATAATAATAGTCACCAGATTTCTGGTGACTATGTTTGTCTTATTTCTTCTTATTTATTACTGTTTTTATCTGTTTATTTCGATCTTTTAAAGCTCTTTCGTATTTTCCTGTCTCTTTTCCATCATAATAAGTATTATTTTTAAGTTCATCAGGTAAATATTGTTGGTAAACAAGGGCATCTTTATAACTATGTGGATATAAATACTTCTTTTTATCCTCAAAATTAGCAATATTAATTAAATGATTAGGAATCTTTGGTGTTACACCACTCATTATTTCATCTAATGCCTTATCTATAGCGCTTACTGCGCTATTTGATTTAGGGCTTAACGCCATATCAATTGTTAGCATACTTAGTAAAATACGTGCTTCAGGGAACCCAACTCTCTCGCATCCTCTAGCACAAGCGTCCATTCTAGAGACAATTTGTGGGTTAGCTAAGCCAATATCTTCGTAAGCAATAACTGTCATTCTTCTTAGAATACTTGTTAAATCTTCCATAGCTATTAGTCTTCCTAAGTAGTGGAGGGCAGCATCAACATCAGATCCTCTTATTGATTTTTGGAAAGCACTTAGTATATTAAAGTAGTTATCCTCATTCTTATCAAGTGATAAACTTGGCTTTAGTAAGACCTTTTTAGCCATATCTAAAGTAATATTTGTATTAGGATAAGTCATATTAAGTATTTCCATACTATTTAAGGCATTTCTAATTTCATGATTTGCTCCTTGAGCTATGTATTCATAGACGTTTTCTTCTAAAGTACTAGTTAAATCCTTTTTATACTCTAAAATCACTTGTTTTAAACGATAAATTATGTCTTTATTAGAAATACTCTCAAGCTTTAAGACGTGCGCTCTAGAGCGTACAGCAGGGTTCACAGAGTGATATGGATTACTTGT
>LGVF01038057.1_pt1 | contig 14290 bp, 19 predicted proteins | sample 469901 | NCBI WGS metagenome assembly LGVF01 (sample SAMN03893561, study PRJNA290197) | marine sediment metagenome | material: sediment; isolation source: combined push core samples #3730, #5133, and #5579 collected at Hydrate Ridge | place: Pacific Ocean: Hydrate Ridge | reverse complement strand
AATGATATAAGTTTTAGTACAGAATATACCCGGTACTGATACTCATGGGTCGGATTACTGCAGGTGAGCGGTCGGATACGCGGGGGCGCTGGGGTCCATATGATCAATACGGCGTTCGGTAAACCCCCTCCAAAGCCTCCCCCTTTTATATTTTAATTTATATATAAATAGCGATAAGGATACTATTAACTATGTCAATTTGTATCACTATACAAATATATAAATATACTGTGTTGTCAACCACTTCTATCGATAAATTTATTTCGGAGGTAAATATATGACAAACAGAATAGTACAGTACTTGATCATGTTCATGGTATTGATGAGAGTTATGGCCACGGCACACATGGATGCCGCAAAAGCAATCTCGGCACAGATACTCGCCGGAAAGCTTTCATTGAAAGACTTCCTGGCAGACCCAGCTGCAGAGACCAGCCCCAAACTCCTGGTCGGGATCGTAGTGGCTTTGACTATCGGCCTGATAGTAATCGGCTACCTGTTCCCTGTCGGCATGACTGCATACCACAGCATCAACTTCACGGCGGCCGGTATGACATCTGATGAACAGTCGCTCTACGGAGTCCTGGGTATATTCGCATTGCTCTGTCTGTTGCTCGCGTTCATCGGGATCGCAATGGCTGCGCATGACAACTGATCATAGAAAAGGGGTACAATCATGAAACCCGGAGTTATGGTCGGTATCGTTGTCAGCATCACTGTAGGTCTGCTGTTGATCGGGTATCTGCTGCCGATAGGGTATACAGCATACCATGATGATTCGAAATCATACAGCACGACCCTGACCACCACCGGCGGTATCACCACGATCGGCCAGGGTGTGACTGTTAACCTGACAGCTGCCAACTCAAGTGCAGATGCTACGATCGCGTTATATGAAATGGGCGCACTGGTGGATACACAGCTGATCGACCTGGATGCCACAGGGACCTTCACAGCTCCCGGGGGATCCATCACTATCACACCTACAGCGATCACTGCGGACAGCGCTACGATCGATGTGGTGATCCCTACACAGTACAGGTGGGATGATGGTGAGTCTGGTCTGTTCTCTGTGCTGGGTGTCCTGGTGTTGATCGGGTTGATGCTGGCATTTGTTGGAATGGCAATGAAAGCGGTAGATTAGGGGGCTTGGTCATGAAGGGCAGGGCTCTTATTCTTATTTTTCTTTTTTTAGTTTTATTGTCGTCTGTTTCTGCTGAGTCAGGGACGTTTGTTCATGTTGGGTCTACGTCAAGGGATGAAAACAGAACCAATAATGAAGGTTCTCCTACCGATGATGTATATATTCGAGTCCCTAATCCTGTTACGCTGAACAAAATTAATAATATACAAGTGGTGGTTACTGAAGCATGGTCAGGCAGTACTGATGATTCCAATTGGGCTGAGGTACACTATACGCTTAGTGGTGATACTATTGGTACAGGGTATTTTGGGTATAATAAAAATGCAGCTGGCCAGCCTGTTGTAATTGCATTTTTTGACGGTGGCTTGGATTTGAGTTCGCATGGCTCGACTGTGATAGGAATTAGCATTGTTGTTGATTCTGGTTCCCATGGTGTAAATTTTCATGATGGGTCTAATATTCACGGAGGTAATGGTGGTGCTGACATGGCATATGTAGCAAAGAATACTTTAGGTAGTCAGTCTGCGTGTCCGGTTGGTATTAATTCAGTGGATGTGTTCTATGATCAAACATTCACGTATAATTATTCATCATCCCAGGGATATTATAAGTTTGATATGGGTCGGTCTGCTGGTATGACCAGTACATTGAATATTACGAATGGTGGTGATCTGGATGTTTCAGAGAGTACCCAGCAGTCGGGTGATTATTATGAGGTCAGTGCCGATGTCGATAACAATACATGGGTATTGACCAATACGAATGTATTTGGGGATGTTGAAACTGACACGATATATTTTACTTTGGTTCCGGGTGATACATACGGAGTCATTAATTTCAACCAGTCACATTATACCGATCCTGAGGACATTCAAGTTGAATGGGAAATTGAGGATTATGACGGCGATTCTTATAATTATGAGATTCAGGTTATAACATCGGCAAGCGGTGTACCGTCTCAAGATTCGTGGCCGGCTGATGGAAGCTGGAATACATCCACATACGTATCAACAGCATCCGGGGCGGCTGTGTTTGATTTCTACAGTGATAATTATGATCTTCCTATATGGGTCCAGGCCGAGCTCTGGGCACAGGATAAGAGCTCAGGGACTTGGACTAAATTGGATAGCACACCGATTGGGGTATATCATGAAGTGACGCCTGAAGCGGGAAAAGTATGGACAAACAAAGAATCGTATAACGTAACTGAGATAGTCATAATATACACGGATACCGCAGAGGGGGGATATCTCTGGGTCGATAAGAGAAACGATCCTCTGAGTGATTCGTATACAATATACAGCGGACTGAGTCACATTAAATTTGCTCTTCAAACATCACATGTTGGTACATGGGATGTATATCTATATGAAGATTCGATCATGACAAACAGTACTGTTTTTACCGTGCTTGCTGACAATGACATGGCATATTTTTCATGGTGGGGCGACGTTCAAAAAGGCGAGGCCGCATATTATGATTATGTCGCAACAAGTTCAAATTCAGTAATCAGTGTATATGATGGCATCGGCGAAAAACAATATTCATTCAATGCGACTCCAGGATATAATGAGGGGCAGATATCAACGATGCCCGGGGCGGCTGGGAACTGGACAGGGTCTCTGTACGATGGTGGTGTATATTACAATTCATCATTGGAAGTTTATGCTTCAGAGTCGTGGATTCGGTTTGAGGATGATGTGTATTACATGGGTGATACGATTCTGATTGAATATTTCATAGTTGATCCTGATTATAATATTTACTTGAGGGATGGGTTATGTCCGATTGGCGGGCGTACTACAATCGTGAAATGGACGCCGGGCTCATTCCACACCGGCCAGCGGGGTACATTAGAATTCACACTCAGTAACGATAATGAATTCGGACTACAGGTAAAAACTAATTTTGAAAGCGGATTATATCTGCCAGGCATCTGGAGGGTCGAAGCAGCAGGGATGACTGAAACAACGGGATGGGGGTCTGTAGATGATACGACACACGTGCATGGTACAGCGAAAGAAAGTACCGGGGATCCTGCTGATACATCCAATGAGATGATCAGCATCTTCTTCTCTCCGGAGGGGGCATTCATGCTATTTACAGTGTGCCTTACCATGATGGGGCTGGTGGCTGTTAAGCACCCTGCAGGTGGGGGAGCGGGTGCTGTGGTGGGTGTAGGGTTCGGTGTATATTTCAATGCACTCCCGGTCTGGATGCTGATGGTGATGGTGATTGCGTTAGTGGTCATGGCAGGAGTTAGCATTGCATCACACTTCGGTGGGAAATGATCATGAGCGATTATGATCTGCATATCATAGTTATTATTATTTTTTCATCCATTCTGTTTTCGGGATTTATGTACTTGTATGCTCAGGAACCCAACATTGATTATGCACCCGCGGGGGACTATGGCCAAAACTGGAGCGAACCACAAACAGCTGAAGGGGTGAGTGGGGTGTTTAGTATGGTTGATGTCTATGGTAAATCGGAGATATGGTTGGTCGGTTTGTTTGTGAGCGCTATGGGGATCATAGGTGGCATCATCGCATTGAGATTCTTGAGGGGGTAGTGATCATGGACCTGATTTTTGTATTCTACCTGATCATGATCTATTCATTTTATTACTACCTGGTTTTTGAAAAACGTATAGGGACAATCGCTTTAAGTATGCTGAACATCATCTTTTCATTCTTTGTCTTATTGCATCTCACGATAGACTTCTCAATACGGTCCGTGTACCTGGTCGGTTTCCTGATGCTGTTCATGGTCTGTATTATTGGGATCGTGAAAGGCAGGGGCAGGGGTGCGGAATGAAATACATTGTTCTGTTCTTTTGTATGGTATTTCTCATAATGGGGGGATCACTTGGTATCGTGAGCGGTGCGCCTGACAGCCTTTCCAATATCGGTGATTTTGATAAGAAAAATAAAACACTGGAGATCACTGATGACAGCGGTACTAAGCTGATGACTGTCAAGCTGGTATCACTCGAACCCGATTTCACGACGCTCACGAAAATATATGAGATCTCGAATTTCCAGGCATATACTCCTAATATAGAATATGATTTTCAGGCCAGGACTGAGGTGTTTGAAGGCAGCGGCCAGGTCACGTCTATTGAGCGGTATATTGAGCAGAACGTATCGTATGTTGTGAATGTGACAGATTATGATATCAAGCAAGTCAAGGAGGAAATTTATAATAACAAGACTGGGAAAAATGAAACTATACTGGTCAATAAGACAGTGATCATCGGGTATCATGATGAGACCCGATACACGGTTTCATGGGTTGATTATCAGCCGTATCAGTCTGAGATGAAAGCCGGTGTGGTTCAGGGGGTTAAGGTGGTATATCATAAGACTCCTGAGCTTGGGCCGTTTTGTATCCAGACTGTGCCGATGTTCCGGGGTGTTGAATGTCCTGATTTTACATGGTGGAATGGGTCATGGACTCGGCGGGTTCAATTAAATGTTAATAATTCGGCGGTTGCACTGACTGATTATCAACTTATGAAAAACATCACTTATGATAGTGATATGAACTCAGACTTTTCAGATCTTCGGTTTACTGATGATGGTGGAACGGTTATACCATACTGGATAGAGTCAAAAGTGGATTCGTCTTATGCGAATATCTGGTTGAAAATTCCATCAATTTCTACAACGACAGGTGCGAAGGTGTGGATGTATTATAAAAATTCCGGGGCGAGTAGTACATCAAATGGTGATGATACTTTTATTCAGTATCATGGAAGTGCAACTGCTTCATATTTAGAAGCATTGGATTTACCAGTAACTAATATTATCGGTGAATGGCGGTTAAAATGGACTAACCCGATTGCGTTACAACCATCACTTTCAAATAATGTTAATAACAATGATGACTTCTTTTTACTTTATTATAATAACGCTGGTGGATTGGGTAGTTATGGGCAGGCTGCTAATGAAAATACTCCGTCAGGAACTGGATGGGATGCAGATATTATAGCGCAAAACACATACCATCGATTCAGGATCGAAGTGGGTGCATCAAGTGCAGAATATTTTACCAATGATGTTTCAATAGGAACGGTATCAAGCAATTTACCAAATGAAAATTTAGGGTTAGGTGTTAGGAAGGTCAATGCTGGAGAATCATATGAGCAGGATTGGGCGTTTGTCCGGAAATACACTGCGACTGAACCCACGTGGGGCGCAGACGGTGAGGAAGAGACATACGTCGCCCCTACACCCACTCCAACCCCTACCCCCACAACACCCGCCGCCCCGGCTCAATATGATGAACTGGATCTTCCAGTTATATTATATATCTTAATGGTCTCGATGATGTACCTACTCATCGCTTTCAAGAATGATGTTGCTGCAGTTGAGTTATCCCTCATCTATCTGATCTTTACATTTTTCTTTTTATTATTCTTGACAATTACTATATCAGTCAATTATATATATCTCATATTATTTTTATTACTGTTTCTAATATCAATAGCAGGAATAACAAAACAAGGAGCTGATTAAATTGGAGATGTTAACATGGTGGATGCTGGTCTTGATCTGCATCATGGGGTCGTGGATGTTGATCATATTCGCACTTGGGTATCCTTCGATATCCATGTTCGTGAACAGGATCACGAGAAAAGGATTTATTTTTGCAACGATCGTCAGGGAGTCCGGGACGATCTCCAGGACCTGGGGCGCAGCGAAAAACCTGGAATTCAAAAAGAACGGGATCACATATACCCTCACTGAGAAATACATGAGGGCACGGCACGGGCTCTGGCATGAGGGGATATCCCAGCAGATACCCTGGCCTGACAGCTCACTATCCTTCCTGAAGGAGGGGGAGGTCCTGGACAGCAGGGCAGCCACTGCAGTCTATAATTCCAAAGTGGCCGAGTGGCTCAACCTGATCCGGAACAATCCCAACCTGCAGCTAATCTTAGTCCTGCAGTTCGTGATCCTGGGAATGGTGATCGCGATCGCGTACCTGTCGTATGTTGATCATATGAAGATTGTCCAGGCAATCGACATTGCAAAGACCGCAGCACAACAGGGCGGGATAGTAGTATGAACGCTGAACAGGAATCGGCACTGGAAGATATCCCCATATCAGGCGGCGGCCAGTCCGGGCATGACCAGGCCTGGATGGAGGCTATGAAACTGGTCGGGGAATTCATTGAGAGCAGGGATATCAGGGAAGTCACTGAGCTGACAAAAAGCGAGCGGTTGATCATTAGCATGATGGAAGGACTAGCAAATGACCCGTTCCCGTACTGGAGGCCGGGGGGAGTCAAGATAACATCGGTGCCCTTACAAAAATTCATCATGGCCTATGATATCAGGGGCAAGTCCCTGAACAGGGGATTCCTTGGCGAGGTAGTGCAGATCTTCCAGGGAGTATTCCAGGGACTCAAGGATTCGAGACGACGGGAGGGGAATGATAGCTGGCTGGATAGTGCGCTGAAGTGAGGCGAGCATGCATAGAGGATTTGTAGGGGACCAGCGGCACCGGAAGGGGAACGGGAAGACAGTTGCTGCAGTCAGGGAAGTTACCAGGCAGTACCTCAAAGGGCATTACAGGATATACAGCAATATCTACCTGGCTGTTCCCCATATCCTGATCTCTGCCACTGACCTGATCAAGCTGGGAAAGGATCCGGAAAGTCTCAGGCATTCGATCATTTTCATAGATGAGATCCAGAACGTTTTCAACAGCATCGGGAAAGGAACGGCAAACCTGGTATTCAATTTCATACAAAACCAGACCAGGAAGGGTGATACTCATCTGTACTGGACTTCCCAGCGGGCTGCTAATGTTGACAATAGGATCGTTGATGATGCTATGCTGTTCCACTGCAGTAAGTGGCATTTTGACGGCCAGCGCTGTTTAGATTCGGAGGACGTATGTCACAAAGAACATTTTATCAAAGTGATCAATATCTTTTCAAAGGCAGGGTATGCTTTCAGGCTCAACGATTACGTGGTAGATCTGTACGACACCAGCGAAGTTGTCCCCCTGGCATTTTTCCAGCACGAAAAGATAAGAGCGGAGATCAGGGAAGATCACGGTCGGCCCGGGAAGGCGGGCCCGGCGATCGAAACGAATGCGATGGGGAACGGCCCGGAGGTCCTGTTCGTTGGGGAGCTCCAGAGGATCCTTGGGAAGCGGGCGATCATCAGGCATAATGCCAGGTACAATGATGGGAATATCAGCCTGTACGATGTCGAGGTTGAGCATGAGGGAAAGCTGCATTTGTTTGATGTTGTGGGGTCAGTCCATAGTGATAAGGGTAATATGCGGCTGATCACGGATCATAAGGACTGGGGGGATATGATCGCTATGGCAGACAGCCGGCATGCGCTCCCTTGGCTGGCGTTCAAGAACGGCACGGGATGGAAGGCACTGGAGATATCCAGGGGAGCTGAATGGATCCGGTTGAAAGGGAAGATCACGATGACTCAGAAACGGATGGGGGCAGCCTGTGATGTATCGGGAATTTTCTGACTTCCAGATCGCGCAGATCACATTGTTTTTTGGGATGGTATTCGGGGCGGTGCTAACGGTGACGGTACAGGGTTCCCAGAAACTGACATTTTTACAGTTCCAGTTGGGATGTACGATACTGCTATTGTTATCGCTATTGGTTCCAAAAACAAAAAACGCAATCAAATGATATCAGTATCTTAACTTATAAGTACATCAAAAATAATATACTGTATGGAGATATTATGACAATATTACAAAAAGGGCCGGAGGGGCGGTACCTGATAACAGTCCCCATAAAACTAGTGGAAGCAAAGGCGTGGGAAAAAGGAGACACCATGGCATTTATGATAGTCGGTCCTAATGTAATGCCAAGAGAGGGAGATGTCATTCTCAGACCTACAGGATCATAACTTTGTCCACTGGCCAGTTTGAGATCTCACCTGAAGGATAGACAAAGCCTGGCTTTGTCTGACTGATCGCGTTGATCAGTGAGTCATGGACAAAGTAGAATGTTATTGGTTGGGGTGAAAAACAATAACAACATAGTGAAAATTTCAATTATTTTTATAAGCCTATGTTTATAAATATCTTTTTTTGTGTTAAAGGGTGGGTGTTTGGTAATGCACCCCCCCTATTCCGGTATGATGTGGAATAGTTGGGTTGACCCAGGTATAGGGGGATTGTGGGGTATTTGCCTGATCGGGAAAAACAAGGGGACAAATAGGTTAAAGTTATTAATAAATTTAGTCCTAAACTTAGGTGTTACAAATGGTAAAAATATCAAAATCAAGAAATCAATATAGAATTACGATCCCTCCGGAAATAATGACAGCGTTTGGTCTTGATGCCTCGAAGGACTATGACTGGATTATGATCGGGGGATTGCCAGCATTGAGGGAACGAAAATAAAAAAATTTTAAGACCTGTGTATGCTCTGGGGATTTGAAACAGACTTTGTCCGAGTTACCACCCAGAGCACGGCAGGCCGACCGGCCCATGAGAAAAAAACCGGTCAATGTGGTGTCAGAATTACCAGCACTCATTCTAAAGAACTGCTAAGAATATATAGATTTAGGTATCTGTCTTATAGAGTCACTAATTAAAAAAAATAAATTTTGACACTGGTCGCCCGTGCCATATTGACTTTTTTTGACTGTTCGCCAAAACAACAGCAGCACCCAGAAAGTGCCAACTGTCTAAACCAAAACACTCGCAAAAACGGAATTCCACATATTTCACTCCAGAAAATCCCCGTGCGGTCGAAAAACGCAAAAAATCGCTAAAAACAGCCTCCTGATAGTGGGGTCAGGCCAGGGTCACCAGGGTCAACTGATAGCAGTAGACCGGTGTCAACTTTTCAATTGTCGGGGTCAAATTGGATTTGACTCTACACATATATATATTAATTATAATTATTTATTATATTATTATTAAGTCTTACTTCAGTGACCTTTTATTACAGTTGGTCGAGAAAAGTAAATTTAGGAAAAATAGTACAAAATATTTATATAGTTTAAATCGCAATTAAACTTTGTCTCTTTGTCAGAATTGAGACAGGCTCCTTGTCAGAAAGGAGTACACAAACTATGAGATGAAATGAATGAAAAGCGTATTAGCAAATAACTTACCAGTTGGTCTTTTACAAGGCCAGGTACAGCTGTCGAACACCTTCCCACACCCTGCACCCTGCTTATGTCCTGAATGCAGGGTAGTATACAATCGCATCGGTCGCCCTTTCGGCTTCAAGATCGTACAGGGGGCTACCGCATGAGCGACATAGAATTTGAGATCACAAAAGGTCCCAGCATCGGGTCTAAAGATCATGTTATACTAAAATCCCTATCAGAACTTCGCCGGCTATGTCACCTGTTCAATATTCCATTACTGCACATGCCGAAAGCTCAGTTTTATGTCGGAAACGTCCCTGCCGGCAATGCTGATTCATATAATATCTTTTTTGCCTATATGTCTGGGCTGTATTACACTTACACGGAACAAAATGAGGATACTAGGGGGGCGTCCTCATGAAACTGGCCTGTATGATCAAACCTAAATTCTTCGACATGCTCGGAGATCGGAAAATATACGATTTCAGGCAGTTCGAAGAGATACAATTCACGAACAATGTAACCGGTGACATCCGGACATTCCACGTGGAGGACATTGAGATGATCCCGGAGCACAAACACGAAACATTGAAAGCCAGATATCCCGACATCCCCTGGGACCCCAGGCTTCCTATCTTCGGGATCCACCTCGGCCCAGAGATTAAACCCTTTGTCCAGGCGCCCGGTACAGCTGTACAACAGAACATAGACAAAGTACGCGCTGCCATAGGGGACAATTCAAAATATGAGCCCTGGGGAGGTCTTGCTCATGGGAAACAGTAGACTCGATGTACACTCCTTTATCAAGAACTCCTTCAATGATCATGAACTACAATTCAAACACAGCATTTCCCGGGAGATCGAACCACACCTCAAATACCTCCGGGTTGACAGGTATGTAGTCAGTTCGCTTTCATCCGAACTATTGCATGATCTCATGTCCCTGACCGATACACACAAAGACATTGAAATATACTTCGCATTCGGATTCCTTTGTATCGGGTATTGTGAACGTGAGTACGGGGATTGTATGCGGCTGGATGCCTTTGTCCCTGCCCAGCTCCGGATCCATACTGATCAGGCAGACAAAGACTTTGTCACGCCGGCTCTTCCTGCAGGAGCTCAGATATCAGACAAAGTCCTGGCGGTGGAATGATGACTCATAACAATGGCGATATCCCTCTTACAGCCGTCATAGACCTCTCTTTGAATATCGGATCACTCTCCCCCTATGATGAAAAACCAGTATTGAAAATGAAACTGTCCCGGTTCCTTTTCCGGCTTGATAATTACACAGTACCAAAAGGATGGGGGTGGCATGCATGATGACAGGAAATGTGGATCATCTATTATTCATCGTTGACGGTCAGGCGACCATCAATACAAAGGTCTCCTATTATCAGTTACTGCTCAGGGAATGGGAAAATATGTGTTCGTACATTCTCAACAGTTTCACCACAAAAACCAGCAGGGTAGCAACCGACCTGGCTCAAAACAATATCAAGGAACACACATACTGGTATCAACAGATGCCAAGTGGTGGCCTGAAAAGCCACGGGAAAGAACGGCTGGATATAGAATCCATGTACCCGCCCAAACCCGAACACCCGGTCACGTTTGAATACCAGGCCATTGACCACAGACATATCATAATATCAAAGGAAGATTATGAAAACAACTATGAGTTGTTTGGTCTGGACTGTTTCCTCTTCCCATATTCAGCCTTGTTGCCCACACCCCCGGAGGTATCGGCATGATAGACTATGAGTACACAATGAGTACATATGAGCGGGTGGTGTATGAACTCGGGCTCTCAGGGATGACTGATGATAATCCCATGAATCTCAGCGATATTTACTCTACTCTCAAAACACACTTCAAGACAATATCTAAAGGAAAGGATTCGTTCAATAATTCTCTGAAACGAACAGATTATTTTCAAAAACACGGTGTTGCCGAATATATTTTTTCCCACGAAGGTTTTCATTCATTCAAAAAACTAGCTAAAATCATACAGGGAGAAAACACTCGGTCTGACAAATTAGCTGAATTCATCAGTGTATTTCTTGAGGATGAAATTCTTAAATACACCGATGGGGATTCTCCGGCCGTTGAAATCAACTACTTAAAAATACAACAATGGGATATAGACTTTGCAGAACAGCTGATCTCAGACCCCGGTGCCACAATCGAACTTCTTGAGAACACTCTCCATGATAATAAATTTATCTTGAGTATTATTGATACACAAAGAGATTTTGATCACCATTTTGATAAACCAAGAATTGAGATCCAAAACCTCCCTAACACGTTAGAGGTAGAACAGGTCAGGAAAGTACAGAACCTGGGAAGATTTGTACAGGTCCAGGGGCGTACATCGCTCCAGAACCTGTCAAAAGCCCAGGCAACAATCTCAGCCTTCCAATGCCTGAGATGTGAGCATATCACATATGTCTCACAGTCCTTTGATTCAAAACTGGTTCAACCGGAAGAATGCGAAAATGAGATGTGCGGCCGCAACGGTCCTTTCAGGTTGCTTTCACAGCCCGAGACTGTCTTTGTCAATACCCAGATCATAACCCTCGAAAGTCCAAAAGGCCAGGTCCCTATCAAAGTCGCCCTGCAGGGTCACCAATGCGAACCCCCCTGGGTCCGGGACGGTAAGATCGTCAAAGTTACCGGGCAGTTGCTCCACACATCCATATATCAGCGCAACGGTAAACGATCTGACTTTGAATACATCCTGCTTGCAAACTCGATCAGGTTCGCAGATGAGAGCATATCCCAGCCACCTAATGAGGAAGAGATCAAGATGTTCGAAGAATGGGCAAAAGACCCTGAGGACCTCAGGCACAGGATCATAGAATCAATAGCTCCTCACATCCACGGATACCAGACAGAAAAGAACGCTACCTCTCTTTGCCTGTTCTCGGACTGGACCTGGGACTATGATCCCAGGGACGTGGTGGCACGCAGCAGCATACATGTCCTGTTACTGGGTGATCCGGGTGTGGCAAAGTCACAGATCATGAAAGACCTCCTATACTTGGCCCCTAAGAGCAAATACGCCCAGATCGTGGGATCTACTCCCGGCGGCCTGGCTAACAGTGCGATCCAGAAGGACGGGGAATGGTTCATCAAAGCCGGGCTCTTCAGTCATGCAGATCAGGGGGTCATGGGAGTCGATGAAATTGATAAGTTCCGGAACAAAGAGGATATTAATTGCATGATCAATATCCTGGAAGAACAATTACAGGTAGTCTCAAAGGCCGGGATCACTGAGGTACAATTTAACGGCAGGACCGCGATCATTGCCACAGCCAACCCCTCCCGGGGAAACCTGAATCGTTTTGATCCTATCCTTGACCAGACAGACCTCCCCTTATACATCATGCAGCGTTTTGACCTGATCTTTGTGATCTTCGACACCCCAGATAAGGCGCACGACAAAGCGGTGGCACATGCTATCTACACACAGCACAAACATTCCCATAACAAAAGACAGGACATTGTCCGTGAGATCGAACCGGATCTGTTCAGGAAATATGTCTTACACGCACGAACAAAGCCTACTCCGGAGATACCTGAATCAATAGAGGCTGTTCTATCTGAATACTATCTCTCTATCAGGGGGAGGCATCAGGAAAAAAAAGACCCTCTGATCTCTGCCCGGTCCCTTAACAATCTGTTCCGGGTGGCCCGTGCGATCGCCCGGCGTGAACTGGCTCCATGTGTCACTGAGATACATGCCCGGCTTGCAATCTCTATTACCCAGTCAAGCATCCAGTCGCTGTCTCTAGGTGTAGAGGATTATTCTGTTGCAAACTACGGGTCAACAAAATCACAACGGGAGCGTATCTCAGATATACGGTCTGCTATCAAACACATTTGTCAAAATAAGGAATCAGCAACCATCGCTGATATTGTTTTCATCAAGGGCCTGGATGAAACAGAGGTTGAGCATACTATCCAGACGATGAAACGAAAAGGCGAGCTGCTACGGGTTGGCGGCGGCTACAGGCTGATTTAAGGGGGTAGTATTATGATCCATCACAAACCCACTGTCGTAGATCTCTGCTGTGGTGCCGGGGGCTTTAGTGAAGGCTTTAGTCAAGCTGGTTTTGACATTATTTTAGGTGTGGATTTCTGGAGCGATGCTTTACAATCATTTCAACAAAACCATCACTGTGAGGTACTTGAATCAGATATCCGGCTTATTTCCGACCTGCCGGACTGTGATGTCATTATCGGGTCTCCCCCATGTCAAAATCTCAGCAAAGTATCACGGAATAAAAACTACGCAAAAGGGTTGGAACTGATCAGTGTATTTGAGCAATTGGTCAAGGAAATAAATCCTGACTATTGGGTATGGGAAAATGTAGAAGTGGTTAAACATTTTTATCCCTCTGCCTCCATACTGAACTCCTGGGATTTCGGATTACCCCAACGTAGAAAACGGGCATTTGTATCTAATTTTTCATTCTTCCGGATGAATTATCTTCCTGGTATCTTGACTGAACCATTACAATATAGTGGGGCAAAAGCGGATAACACGAGTCCATCAGCAAAACGGCACACTGTCCGGTCTGGAACTGTCAGGACAAAACGGATACGGAATGTCAGAACCGGGCAACATCTATCAATGGAGGCAACAAAATCCTTGATGGGATTCCCGATCAACTATAAATTTTTTGGAAAAATTACCAGCATACAGACCCAGATCGGTAATGCTGTTTGCCCCCCGGTATCAAAAACAATTGCTGAAGCCATATTAAATGATATGTTGTGAGAGTTTGTCTGCTAAGTAAGATCCTGCAGTAAGGCATCGGTGGACAAAGCCTGGCTTTGTCACTTTGTCTGTCTGATCTGTTTGATATCGGGACTTCGAGCAGACAAAGTCTAGTCCAGCCCAGCAAGGGATCATAAGTAAATTATATATTCATTATGCACCGCCCTTATATTATTTTTTTCAGTTTAAATTAAAAATAATGATATAAGTTTTAGTACAGAATATACCCGGTACTGATACTCATGGGTCGGATTACTGCAG
>LGVF01677166.1_pt1 | contig 14302 bp, 9 predicted proteins | sample 469901 | NCBI WGS metagenome assembly LGVF01 (sample SAMN03893561, study PRJNA290197) | marine sediment metagenome | material: sediment; isolation source: combined push core samples #3730, #5133, and #5579 collected at Hydrate Ridge | place: Pacific Ocean: Hydrate Ridge | reverse complement strand
TTCATCCCTCAAATTACCTCATTTGTTTTTCTCTTTTCGATCAGTATAATTTGTTTCAATCAGCAATTGATTTTGGAGCTTATTCTTTTTTGCCAGCTCCTATTGATCGCAAACGAATCATACGGATTGTCGAAAAAATAAAAGTTAACATTGATCAAAAAGAATCGACTCACATAAATCCTTCACATACTATTCCCTATGAAAAAATATTTGCAGAATGTTTGAATGCTTCTTCAACAGAATTGGAAAAACACTTTAATGAGATGTGGCATCATTACTTTATTAAAGAAAATGATCATTTCCCAAAAATTATAAGTAAATGTCAAAAACTCAGCACTGAATTTTATTATTATCTGATTAATATCTATAATAAAGATATTAATGAAACCTTAATAATTTTGTATAATAATTTTATGTTGGAAATCACAAAAATAAAAACAAAAACTGAATTAAAACATTTGTTGTATAGTTTTATAAAAGATTGTAACTGTACCATTAATAAAGATACTCATGATTTGTCAAGAGATCGAATCATTCAAGTGAAAAAATTAATCAACCAGTATATTAATGAAGAAAAATCCATCTCTTTAGAAAGCATCGCCAAAGAAATGTTTATAAGTCCTTCTTATCTCAGTCGCACATTTCGTAAAATTGAGGGAATTAAATATATTGATTACGTGAATCTTTATCGCTTAGATAAAGCAAAATTTTTATTATCAACCACAACTAATACGATTGAGAATATCGCTTATATTTGCGGTTATAATGAACCCAATTCGTTTAGGCGACTCTTTAAACAAAAGCTTGGAATAACACCCAATGCGTTTCGAAACACACAAAAGGAAAAATGAAACAACCTTAATATAAAACAACAACATTTTTTTTAGGTCACATTCAAAAACAATTTTATTCTTAAAATATTATTGCATTAAAGCAACCTAAATAATAATTTAATGCTTTGCTAATTATATTTTTTTAATTTTAAAAGAGCCATTCCTTAGCATGCTAAGGAATGGCTCTTTTAGAGATTAAAATAATGGTTAAATTCCATTTACTAGCAGCTCTTTCTTTCTACTTCACACAATTAAAATAATCACAATTTCTCTATTTATATTTTCATCAATAGGATCAATCGTTTTTGTAGAGTTGCTTTTATGAATTGAATTTGATATCATAGGATTTATTAGATTATTACAAAAATTAAAAAAAGGTGGAATTAAATGATAACAACTTTAAATATCAACATACAATCAACTACGCCCTTGATCACTACTCAATTTCTAGGGTTATGTCATGGATAACATGGATAATCAAGAACTAAAACACAAACGACGACCACGGTATAAAGGAACCCATCCCAAAACATATAAAGAAAAATATAAAGAACTGCAACCCGAAAAATATGCTGATACTGTAGCAAAAGTTATTCAAAAGGGCAGTACCCCTGCTGGAATGCACCGCTCAATATGTGTTGAAGAAATATTAGAATTTTTGAAGGTTATGCCTGGACAAACAGGATTAGATGCAACTTTAGGTTATGGGGGGCATACCTTAGAAATTTTAAAATGTTTGGATTCAAAAGGCCACTTATACGCAACCGATGTTGATGCTATCGAATTACCACGGACCACAAAAAGGTTAGAAAGCCTAGGTTACGGACCAGATATTTTAACAATCAAACAAATGAATTTTTCAGAGATCGATCAAATTATCCTAGAATCAGGTCCCTTGAATTTTGTATTAGCAGATTTAGGGGTTTCGTCAATGCAAATTGATAATCCTGAAAGAGGCTTTTCATTTAAAAATGACGGTCCTTTGGATCTACGACTCAATCCTCAAAAAGGTATTTCTGCTGCGAAACGCCTAACAACAATTTCAGTAGAAGAATTAGAAGGCATGTTAATTGAAAACGCCGATGAACCCAATGCTAAAGCCATTGCTCAAGGCATTATTACCTATCAAGACAATGGCATTCCAATCACAACAACGACACAACTTAAAGAAATTATTGAAAACTCACTTCAATCTATTCCAAACTATAATAGTAACGCTGCAATTAAAAAAGCCTGTCAACGCTGTTTTCAAGCATTGCGAATTGATGTTAATGAAGAATTTGAAGTCCTCTATGATTTCTTAGAAAAGATACCAAACACTCTTGAAAAAGGTGGACGCGTCGCAATTCTTTCATTTCATTCAGGTGAAGATCGCCTCGTTAAAAAATCGTTTAAGCGTTTTTTCCGAGAAGGGATCTATTCTGAAATTGCGTCTAGCCCTATTCGGCCATCGAAAGAAGAATGTAACACAAATGGCCGTGCACGTTCTGCAAAATTACGTTGGGCAATCAAAGCATAACGATATTATTTCAAAAAAAACATAGACTGAAAATTTCATAATAAATTTTCAGTCTAATTTTAAATCTAGGTTGTAATAGCAAGTTATACTAATTTACATCATACATAACGGATAAGCTTCTTATTTTAGGATCTAAAATCCAATCAAATGTAGTATAACTTATAGCTGTTTCAGTTTCAACCCAACAATTGTTTTATGATTACCAGAGCTTTTTCGCACTTTCAAGTCCCTCTTCTTCCTTCAACAATTCATTCTCTGAAAAAAACATTGATATCATAGAATTTATCCTTTCCATTTAAAAACTACATTTTTTCTTCTGCATCTTTTAGCGAGGAATATCCATACATTTTCACCATTGTCTCCTTAGTTATTCTTACCGTATCTATAAACGCAGCTTTATTTCTCCTGATATATTGAAGATAAAATGATAAAGTTTCTTTTGAATACGTTTTCATTTCTCCTGCTAAATAGGTTCTAATTGATGTAAAATCTTCATTCCCATTCTCAAATTCAACTGGTCTCCCTGCCTTACTCAAATTCGGGTATCGCGAAGCAAATTCTTTCTCGCAGATAATTAGATAGTCAACAATTTCTTTAATCATAAGTTCAGTTTCATTGTCAATAACTGGCAAATAAGGTTTAAGTTCTTTTTGGTAATATTCGGGAGAAGTTTCTGCCATCATATATGCATACTTTTCTGTAATAAGATTCCTGTTTTGTTTTAAAGCAACGTCTAAATCATTCTTGTAACTTTTGATTAACTGATCTGACCATGCATTATAATGGCTGTACCTCATGATATGAAATGTTTTCCAGTCATCTTGACACGTTGCTCTACCTCCAATGCTATCGACTTGTTGAAACATTTCCCATTCAATCAATACAATATTTTCAACTGCTTCTTTTTTTTCTAGTAAATTTGAAAATCCTAACATAAAATCCAACCTTTCTACAATGATCTCACTTAAGCGTGCCATGTTTTGAGCTGATAGTAGCTTAATATTGTCATCCATTGGATATTTTCTACCAATATAGTCGTATTTATTTAATCCTAAACGATGATATGGCAATAATTCCATGGATTTAATTCCATATTCTTTTACAAAATCTGAAGTAGTCAATAATGTTTTCTTCACTATTATTGACTGTTGCTAGCAGAGGTACTCTTAGGATTGCCTCTGCACCACTTCTTGCTAATAATTTTGCATTAATCTATCTAACTTTATTAGTAACACCAGTCATTTTTTTGTACCCTGCCTGTTACCTTTAAATTCTTTGTAACATCTTGCATTTTTTCTATTTAGAATATAATTATTTTTGGTTAAATATAGGGTGTTGTTGTTGATGGTGCTTGACCACCTAATGCTTCTAGGGCTTGTATTCCAACTTCTTTGGCTGCATATATAGCTTGACGAACCGCACCAGCATCACCAGAGAAAAAGATTGTTGATTCATTAGTAAATTTATTTCCACCATTATCAGGAGAAGCATAACCAACAAGTTCAATATTAGCAGCTTTTAAAGCAGTATCTGACATTAATACACCAATACCTGCTGGAGCACCAACAATGATACCAAATGCTTTTCCAATTGGAGCACCAAAAGCAGTATTGCATGCAAAGCTTGCACGTGCAGTATATTGGAATTCCACATGTCCTGCTGCATTACCGTAAATATCACCATAAAATTTATTTAAATTATTAAGAGCAATTTCTACAGCTCGTTTAGCATCTGATACATCTTCTGCACCAAAAATAAGTAAAGACCCATGACCAGGGCCACCTTCAGTATCTCTACACAATTCAACAGAAACAATTTCAGAATTTGTAGCTTTTACAGCTTCATCCGCAGCAAATACTTGTGGAGCAGCGCCAGTTCTAGCTGAAAGGATACCAATTGATCGGTATTTAGGATCAATTTTCATTGCTTCATGTAAAGTTCTGTCTACGTTTGCAATTACAAATCCAATTGTGTTACCAATTGCAGTTCCTATATATTCAGTTAACCCACAATTAATAGGAGTGCTACAGGGTATTTTATTTTCATCTTTAGCCATTTCATTTATTAAAGTATTATCATTAGAAAGACTATCCTCAATTGATACCATTTTTATTTTCACCTCATCCATAATTTTTGCCATTAAATCATCTTTCATAAAAAGTCCTTTCTTTAACTATCTAAATTTAGTAAATTTTTTTTTACTCATGTGTATAGTTTATCTTATTTCTTGGAATTTGTGTACAACTATTTTTGAACATAATAACACCATACTTTCAACCGCTTTTTTTTCTAGTAAATTTAAAAATCCTAACATAAAATCCAACCTTTCAAGCATCTTTTAAACATCTTTTTATTTCGGTGTTTATTTTAACGAATAAATAGTGTATCATTACTATAATACATAATGTAAGCTATCCTGTTTATTATTATGTATTGTACTACCGTTTACTTTACTATGGATTTTTTTATTAATTCAATTTTTGTTCACAATCATGCATTTATTTTTAAATCAGGATAGCCGCTAATAATCAAACGATGATTATTAACGGCTATCCCTGAAATAAATTTTTACCTAAGAATCCTTTAATTACGATTCCAATCTTTTTAAATAAAGTGGAATATGGAATTAGACAGTCTCTGTAACAAGAAAACTATTAAACGAATATAGACTTTCCTAGGCCCTATATTTATAAAAACTTTTTTTTATAAGCTGTTTATTCCTTTTTCTACAATGATCTCTTTTAAGCGTGCCATTTTTTGAGCTGATGGTGGCTTAATATTTTCATCCATTGGATATTCTCTGCCAATATAACCGTATTTATTTATTCCTAAACGATGATATGGCAATAATTGCATAGATTTAATTCCACAATCTTTTACAAAATCTGCTGTTTCGCTAATGTTTTTTTCACTATCATTGATTGTTGGTATCACAGGCACTCTTACGATTACCTCTGCGCCACTTCTTGCTAATAATTTCGCATTAATTTGTACAACTTTATTTGTAACACCCGTCATTTTTTTGTGCATTTCATCATCCATTGATTTAATATCTAAAAATGCTACATCTAAATATGGAAAGACTTCTTTCATTCCACTAGGGCTTGCAAAAGCTGTAGTTTCAATGGCTGTACTCCATCCACGTTCTTTGCATGCTTTAAATAATTCTCTAGCAAAATCAGTTTGCAACATAGGTTCTCCGCCAGATAAAGTAACTCCACCACCAGAACGGCGGTAATATTTTTGATCTTTTGCAACAGCATCAAAAACTTCTTTAACTGTCATATATTTTCCTGAAACTGTTAATGCTTTTGTTGGACATGCATCTACACATTTTCCACACGGTGGTTGTGGATGGTCAGACCATGATTTTTCACCACTCATATATGCTTCTAATCCATGGGTTGGACAGGCTTCAATACATCGTCCACATTTAATACATTCATTTTCATTATACATTAATTGCGGATGAATTGATTGCGATTCAGGATTACTACACCATTTACACGTTAATGGACAACCTTTTAAAAAAACAACGGTTCGTATTCCTGGTCCATCATGAACAGAAAAGCGCTGAATATCAAAAACTAAACCTTCAACATCCCAATTTACACTTTCACTCATTTTAAATTAACCTTCAAATGTTTGTTCAGTACGATTAATAATATCATTTTGAACTGCTGAATCTAATGATACAAATTGTGCACTATATCCAGCAACACGTACTACTAAATTACGATATTTTTCTGGATTAGCCTGTGCATCAACTAGTTTTTCTCGTGTAATAACATTAAATTGTACATGCATTCCTTTTTGATCAAAATATGTTTTTACAACATCAATAAATTTATAGATGCCTTCTTCCCCTGCAACAACATTGGGATGGAATTTTTGATTAAGCAATGTTCCATTTGATGCAATACTGTGATCTAATGTGGCAACGGAGTTCATAACTGCTGTTGGTCCATTTGTATCCATTCCTGCACTTGGTGAAACACCATCAGCAACAGGAGTTCCAGCTTTACGACCATCTGGTCCAGCACCAGCAACAGCTCCAAATAATACATTAATTGATGCGGGATATAATCCTGCATGGAATGTACCACCACGTGGATTATTATATTTCTCAACTTCTTTACAATAAACTAAAGCACCTTCTCTTGCTAATGCATCGACTTCTGGAATATCATTTCCATATTTAGGTGCTTGATTAATCAACATTTGTCGTACATATTCGCCATCATTATACGTACCAATAGAGGCGTCTGTACCAGCTTTTGGAATGTCTGTATCTGAAATTTTATTTTGCTTTGCTAGAATTTCATATACTTTTTGCATGATTACTTTTTCTAACATATCTTCGTCGTTTGTACATTGTGAAGATGGTGCTTTTTCACCAAAGTTACTATCAATAGCTTTTTTAAGATCTACTAAAGAAATTTTCTTTTCATCAAATACTAATTTTTTAATTACCATTAAGGAATCTCCAACATTTGCAACTCCAACACCTTGTGGTCCAGTGAAGTTGTAATGAGCCCCGCCTTCTTGCAATGTTTGTCCTTTTCCAATACAATCATCAACCATAGATGATAAGTAAGGTAATGGTGCTCTTTCAGCATGTGCAATATCAACACTATTATTAGCATTAACCATCATTTGTACGAAAAATGCCATTTGAGCTTTATAAGCAACTAGTAATTCTTCAAAAGATTTGAATTCTGTAAATTCTCCAGTTTTAGGTCCAATTTGTTTGCCTTCATCATTTCGACCATTGTTCATCATTACTTCAAAAAGTTTGACTAGATTAAAGAATCCTGAATCATGCCATCCTTCAGTTTTACCTGGTTTTTGTGGTTCAACACAACCAATAATACCATAATCTCTGGCATCTTCTATAGCAACGCCACGACTTAATAATGCTGGAATAATTACTTCATCATTATAATACGCTGGAACACCTAATCCTAAACGAGTGATTTCGGCAGCTTTAATTGATAATTCTTCTGGTGTTGAATTCCAAATTCGGATAGATACTGATGGTTGCGATACTTGTGTATGTGCACAAGCTTCTAAACACATAAATGATAATTCATTTGTTGCATCTAAACCTTCTGGTGTTTGTCCACCAACGATGAGATTTTGGAATAATGGATATCCTCCAAAAGCTTTTGTCGATACTTGATCACGTACTTTATTAATTTCTGTTAATTTTATATATGTACAATCAATTAATTCTAGAGCAAAATTATTATCTAGGCCATTTTCTTCTACATCTTTCTTATAATATGGATACATATATTGATCAAAACGTGTAGGTGAAATAGAATGACCATTAGATTCAATTTGAATCATTGCATGAATAAACCAAAATGATTGTACAGCTTCATAAAATGTTTCAGCTGGATTTTCTGGTACATTACGGCAATTTTTTCCAATTTGAATTAATTCTGCCTTACGTGTTTTATCAGATTCATTTTTTGCCATTTTGTCAGCTAAATCTGCAAAACGATTTGCAAAATTAATTGCTCCTTGGCAAGAAATAACAACACTATTTAAAAATTGTTGTTTTTTTACAAACATTGAATCAAGTTGTTTTAGATCCTTTAGTGCTTCTTCTGCTTCAGCGATAATACCTTTATAACCCATCCGTAAAACTTTAGCATAATCAACTGAAATATGACCAACGCCATTAAAATAGTAATTTCCAACAGTAAAAACATTCGATGCTTGTGCTTCTAATGATTCAGGCATCATATATTGTGTTGCTAGTTCATTAACTGTTTTACCATTCCAATAAGGTAATATTTTTTCAAGACGTTTTCTAACATCATCGGTAACGATAAACGAATCACCATTTCGTGTTCCTAATGAATCAAATTCATCTTCTAACCAATGATATGAAAATTCTGGAAATACTTGAGAACTACGAGATTTTACAGTTAAATTTCCAACAATTAACTCATGATCACGAATAACAATTGGCATGTTTTCTAATACATTTTTAAGTGCTAACGCACGACGCATAACCATTGGTTGATCTTCAGTTTGCATAAATGATTCTGTTAATAATTCTGCTCGTTCTGCTTCAATGATAGGTTGTGTATCATAAATTTCATTAATTAATAATGGTATTCTGTCTGTTACCTTCAAATTCTTTGTAATATCTTGCATTTCTTTCTCCTTAAAATATAATTATTTTTGACTAAATATAGGGTGTTGTTGTTGATGGTGCTGGACCACCTAATGCTTCTAGGGCTTGTATTCCAACTTCTTTAGATGCATATATAGCTTGACGAACCGCGCCAGCATCACCCGAGATAAAGATCATTGATTCATTAGTAAATTTAGTTCCACCATTATCGGGAGAAGAATAACCAACAAGTTCAATATTTGCGGCTTTTAAAGCAGCATCTGACATTAATACGCCAATACCAGCTGGAGCACCAACAATGATACCAAAAGCTTTTCCAATTGGAGCACCAAAGATCATGTTACAAGCAAAGCTTGAACGTGCAGTATATTGGAATTCCAAATGTCCTGCTGCATTACCGTAAACATCACCAAATGTTCTATTTAAATCATTAAGAGCAACTTCTACAGCTCGTTTAGCATCTGATACATCTTCTGCACCAAAGATAATTAAAGAACCATGGCCAGCGCCACCTTCAGTATCTCTACAAAATTCACAAGAAACTACTTCACAATTAGTCGCTTTTACAGCTTCATCAGCAGCAAATGCTTGTGGACCAGCACCAGTTCTAGCAGAAAGAATACCAATTGATCGATATTTAGGATCAATTTTCATTGCTTCATGTAAAGATTTGTCTACGTTTGCAATTACAAACCCAATTGTGTTCCCAATTGCAGTTCCTACATACTCAGTTAATCCACATACTCCTGTAGCCGCTGCCACAGTACCTGTTTCTTCAACTTCGCCCATTTTCTTCATAACTTCTTCCATCAATTTGTTCATTAAATCATCTTTCATTAATTTACACCTCCGTAATTATATTAGATAATAGATTTGGTAAAATTTTCTCCACATCACCGTGTGGTCTTGGAATAACATGTACTGAAACAACTTGACCTACCTTATCCGCTGCCGCCGCACCAGCATCAACTGCTGCTTTAACTGCACCAACATCACCACGAACCATTACAGTTACTAAACCTGAACCGATTTTTTCGTAGCCCATTAAAGATACATTTGCAGATTTAACCATTGCATCAGCTGATTCAATTGCTGCAACCAAGCCTTTAGTTTCAATCATACCTAACGCTTCGTTTGTCATAAGCTCTATCCTCCTTATTTCGAGATTTTGTTGCTGAACTACCTATAGTTTAAACCAAAATATATGACAATTACTTGTGCTCTTGTTATAAAATATTTGCATTTTTCTTTGATACAATAAATTACTTCTTTCCAATATACTTTTTTTTGTATTCCATCGTTATTAAGAGGAATATTTTGTTCTAATCTTATAATTTTATTGCTCAAACAATTTTCAAAGTATAAAAAAAAGACCAAACACAGGTTTGATCTTTTTTAACTTAAATTAATTACACGATGCAAGATCTCTGCACCTTCCAAGAAACTCATCTTTTTCCATTGGTTTTCTTAACTGATCATCACCTTCTTGAATCGCACATCTTCTTTCTTTACGATACTCTGTTGGTGTCATCCCTGTACTTTTTTTAAATACTTTACTGAAATAATTCGGTTCATGATAGGATAAATCCAATGCGATATTAATAATTGGAACATCCGTATTTGCTAACATATCTTTTGCAATCTCTATCTTTCGTTCTGTAAGATAGGTTACAAAGTTAACGCCTGTTTCTTTTTTGAAAATTTTACTTAAATAGTAAGAACTCATATTTGCATATTCACCAACTTGATCTAACGAAATATCCTTATAACAATTTCGGTCAATATAATTTAGAATATCCTCGATATTATTTTTACGTGTATTGTTATTATCTATCATCCGATCAAATATCTTATCGATTGTTTTCATAATTTCGATTTTTAAATCATAACGGCTTTTATAACCACTTACACATTGAACATTATTATTAAAACACAATGGTGATGTTAATTCATATTCGCACATATCTTTGCTTACAATGTTTAATTCTTCCATAAAATGACGCATTTCATTTTGTATTGACATAACATCATAGGTGTAATAATCATAAATCATATCCAAATAACTAATTAATGCGTTTCTAGCCTCACTATACTTTTTCTGAATCACTGCAAAAATAACTTCATTCATTTTTTCATCAAATCGCTCTTTTGCATTATTCTTTAATGATGCAATACTTTGATTAATAGAATCCATTAATTGTTTAGGCCGAATAGGTTTTAATAAAAAATCATCGACGCGTGCTTTTATCGCTTGATGAGCAAAATCAAATTCATTAAATGCCGTAATCAAGATAACTTTTTTTTCTTGATCTTCTTTCTTGATCATTTTCAAAACATCAATCCCATTTATTTCAGGAATATTAATATCTAATAAAATAACATCTGGATTCAATCTCCGAATTTCTTCAATCGCTACTAATCCCGAATATGCTTCTCCTACAACTTCAATATTTTCTCCATGTTTGCTTAAAATGAGCTTTATTGCTTCAATTTCTAGATGTTCATCTTCAACAATAAATAATTTATACATTATATTCCCCTTCCTACAATTGCTTTACGGGGTATTTTTATAATAATCTCTGTTCCTGTTTCAATTTCACTGTTAATTTGAACCCCACATTCAGCACCATAATAATATATAAGACGTTTATTCGCATTATTTATTCCAATACCTGTGCTTTTCTCATGATTATTCGATTCATAGGTTCCTTGTAATATCTTTTTAATTTTATCTTTAGGAATTCCTTTACCATCATCTACAATTTTTAAAATCGCAATATTTTTAAATAAATCAGCTGTAATCAATAAATTCCCACCTTTTGCATTCGGTTCAATTGCATGAATAATTGCATTTTCCACAAATGGCTGTACTGTCATAAATGGACACAAAACATCTTCGGCTTCGTTACTAATATTAATTGAAAAATTCAACCGATTCCCAAGCCGCATTTTTTGAATTGATAAGTAATTTTGAACATGCTCTAGTTCTTCTTTCAATGTAACAACATTATTTTTTTCTTTCTTTAATGTATAACGCATCATATCAGAAAATGCGTAGATCATATCTTGGGTTTTATCTGCCCCTTCTAAAAGAGCTAAACGTCCAATAGTATTTAATACATTAAATAGAAAATGCGGATTAATTTGAGCTTGAAGTGCTTTTAAATCTGCTTCTTTTAACGAAGCCTCAACTTCACTTCTTAATTTTACTTCTTCCATTAATTCTAAATTTTTATTATGTAATTCCTCTTGTATAATATGTATCATTTGTTTTTCAACCAAATAGTTTGCAATCGTATACAAGAGATCAGCCGATGCTCTCACTTGGGCGAGTGTTGTCTTTAGTGTTTTATCATAAAGACTCAAAATTTCTAGTTGATCAGAAAAATCTGTTAAGTCATGGCTTGTTCCTAAAGGCAATGTCTTCATTTCTTCTTCACCAATTTTAATTTGTCCCGCTAGTATTGCACCTAAATAATTTCCTTTTACCATAATAGGTACCGCTACATCAATTAAGCCGCCATGGCATACATATATTGATGGTTTACCTGAACGTGCCGATTCAATTCCTCCATGAGCATCTGATTGATAACAACGATCTCGATTATTGCTATCTTTTCTAACGCATTTGCAAAAATCCGTAAAATTACTATATTCAGTAATTGGATTCCCCTTATAATCAACTGTAACTGCTGCTAATCCTGTTGCAGCTGAAAAAGAATCTTGTATTCTTTGCAAAACTTCTACATCAAAAATGTCTGTAATCTTTAATAAGACTCTCATATAACAACCCCTTTGAAAATAATTCCTCTTCAACACTAATACTTTTACTTCTTTCGAGTAATATTATAACACATACAGGAAATTTTTGTCATTTTTTTTAACATTTTAGATTATCTTGTCTTAAAACAGTATTTTATTGCCATTTGCGTTAACAAATTTTCTTTTTTATTAAATTAATTGTTTGTTATTTATTTAACATTAAATTCCATACTATTTTGTATGGTTCGTTGTTTTTTATTTTATTCCTTTTTGATCACATCCTATCGCTCTAAAAAACACTTGCATAAAAAACAACCTTCCTTTATACTATAGAAGTGCATAACTTAAAAGTATTATTTGGGGGTGTGGCGAAGTTGGGATCGCGTCTGACTGGCAGTCAGAAGGCCAGGGGTTCGAGTCCCCTCATCTCCACCAATTAGAAACGCATAAGAGAGCCGTTGAGGTTCTCTTTTTTTATTGTCTTGATGCTGGAAGAGGTCAGAAAACCCCGACTCTGGTGTTTATTTTGGTAAAAACTAAAGCTCAATAACAAAAGTTACTGGGCTTTACGAGATTTTGTAACCAGAATATGATCAAAGGCATCACTATTAGAAGAGCAAAAACAAAAAGTTCTTTTAGTAGATTCAATCATGGCAAGTAATACTTNNTTCAATACCAATCGAAAACTTAGCGAAAATATTAAGGCAAAATGGAATTGATACAGGTGAAAAAAGATTCTTTGAATGGATGCGTATGAAAAGATATTTGACTAAACGTAAAAGCAAAGCAACCAGCCTTCCTACACAACGCAGCATTGAAATGGGTTTACTTGAAACAAAATGGACCCCCTATTATATGAGGGATGTTTTCTTTAATTGAAATAAGAATAGCAGAAAACAAAAAAGCCTAAGCATACGCCTGCCTGTTTTCTATTGCTAACTTATTGTATTTTTTTAACCATTCTCACTATAAAACAACAGTTTTTTTCATTACTTCCACATTCAATCATCCTAATTTTTTTCGATCTTGACAAATCTATATTCTTAAGCTAAAATAAAGAAAGTAAATAAATTGAATAATACTCACGATAAAAAGTTCAATGGGTGAAAAACCCAACTGCTCCACTACAACTGTATAGCACAAATGTATTTTTGTGCTCACCAAAAGCTATAATTTTGATGATAATTAAGTCAGGATGTTCGGACTACCGTGAAAGCCTAGGAACGTGTTATGTGGAAACGACGTGGGTATATAATTATTAATTAATAATTAATAATCAAAAGACCCCTTACCAATTATGGTTAAGGAGTCTTTTTTTTGTGTAAAAAAAGGAGGTGCGCATATTAAAAACGACTTCATGATGTTAAATCTATTCTATTAAAAAATACCAGGAAATTTATAATTCAAAAAGGAGAAAATAAAAAACATGAAAATTATATTTGAAAATAGCCGCTCTAAAATTATGTTATTACTAACTATTTTTATACTCATTACCCTCTTTTTACCAATCACTATTTTTGCTCAAGAAAATAACGATACCAAAAAAGTTAGTATCTACACCACTGCCAATACTTTTGAACTTTATGATGACGAAAATGTCTCTCAACCCTTCGAGAAATCAACAAGTGATCAGTATAATGTCTATTCTTTTAACCTTGCAAATGGTAATTACACCTATACCATTGACAAAGGTGGTTCTGGTAAATTAAACATATCTAACAGCACCGATATCTATTTACGAGAAATCCAATATACCTTTAAAAATGAAGGCTGTAGTTTTGAAATGAAAGTTTTCAATAATGAAAACCCTGACTTAATTTATACTTCTGATATTTCAGCAGGAAAAACTGCTACTTTATTTGTCCCTGCTTACGGGTATAATATCGCCTACCAATATTCTTATGTTCCTCAGGATCAAGATTATTGTTCTTTTAGTGGTGATCTCTGGGTTGAAAAAGGCACTGAAGCATTTGAAGGATTTAAAAATTCAAGTTATAATCTATCTGATGGTGGACAAAATCTCATCGGTAAAAAAGT
>LGVF01094543.1_pt1 | contig 14319 bp, 11 predicted proteins | sample 469901 | NCBI WGS metagenome assembly LGVF01 (sample SAMN03893561, study PRJNA290197) | marine sediment metagenome | material: sediment; isolation source: combined push core samples #3730, #5133, and #5579 collected at Hydrate Ridge | place: Pacific Ocean: Hydrate Ridge | reverse complement strand
GGACTGGGCCTCGTACAGAGGCTTGGTTACGACTGGCTGAAGATTAGCGCTAATCAGGAAAGGAATTGCTTGGAATGGCGTTCGACAAGGTAGGGCAGTTTTGGGGGCGTGAGGATTACGGAGCTTTTCTTGTGTCCTACAAGGTGCCAAGGGTTCTGCCTATCTCCAGAGAACTTACGGCGAAAATAAAAATATCAGGCAATTTAAGGGACTTTCTTGAGCGCCGGGGGAATACCGTGCTGAAAATACAAAAGTTTTCAGATGAATAATTCTTGGGCGTTTTCTGGGGGTTGGAATAGGGGCGCGAGTGGGGTGGCTGCGACCGTTTCTGGTGCCGCATCCCTTCCAGGCGTTAGGGCTAGGAGATTATTTGTAGGCGGTGACGCCCATGAGATTGGCCACTTTGGTGACTTTGGTGAAACCGGCTGCTTTGAGGCGTTTGGCTGCATTATCCATAAAGCTCGAGCCGCGTTTCAACAGCTGTGGGTTGCCCGTATAGTGAAATAAGGTTCCGCGTCTTTTCAGCACACGGTAAATTTCCCGGTAGAACTGCTCCCCGTAGAGCTCTCCGGCGAGGGAAAATCTGGGTGGATCATGAATGACCGAGTCAAAGGATTCCGCGGCGAGTTCCCGGATATATTCATCAATGTCGGCATGAATCAATTGGATATTGGGGCCGAAAATCCTCTGCGACCAGGGATTTTTTTTGCGCAATTCCATGACCGTAGCACTTTTTTCGACTGAAATGACTTCGCGCGCTCCAAGGTTCAGTGCTGCCGAGGCCGCATAGCCCAGCCCGCTGCAGGTATCCAGTACTCTGGCCCCTTTTCTGACGACTTGCGCGGCCATCTGTCCGGCACTTTCAAAGGGGTTGATGCCCTTGGAGATGTGCATTTTCACGCCACTGATTTCCAGCAGCGGTGCCTGATCGGTGGGGACGAGCTTGTAGTAACCCTCACCTCTGACCTCAAGTACCTCGAGTTGGTTGTCTTGCAGGGAGAAGATTCGGTTTTTCTTGCCCGCAATCTGCTCCAGTTCCGCGATGCCCAGCCGGTTATCCTTATCCAGAATCAACCCCTCTTCGCAGAGGGAAAAAGTGCTGAGGGAGAGGTTCAGGTCGATGGAAATGTCGATTCTATCCTGCCTCTTGCCTATCGCCTCGAGGACCTGGCTTGCAATGGCTGCATGTATAAAATAAACAGTCTTGTCCATGATATTCTCGGGCGCTGCAATAGCGGGGTTGGGGGCGTTGCCTCTTGGTCAGATCGTTATGTCTGCTCTTGGCTGATAGCGTTGATCATACCATTTCACGCTTCAGTCTACCCGTTGATTTTTTGCCTGTCCACTGGGTATTTTTCCGCCAGAGGCTGATCCTGGGTTGCTGTATGTGATGAGTAAGAAGGTAGGTTGGAGCAGGTTTGAAAGAGTAGAGCACTATCGGTCTGGTCTCTCGGTTGCTCTCATGTAAGCAGTGGTTGAATTTACAGCAAAAAGCGGCTGCCCCGATGGGAACAGCCGCTTTTTGCTTCAGCTCTGATGAATTATCAATTGGCCTCTGGTGGCGCCAGGGTGGTCTGCCACTTATCGCTGAAGTTGTTTTTGACCCAGCTGGGATCCCACCATTCCAGGGGATTGACCGGAATGCCGCCGATGGTCACACCGTAGTGCAGGTGGTCGCCACCGGCCATGCCCGTAGCGCCGGTTCGGCCGATGATGGTGCCCTTGTCGACCTGGTCGCCGACGCTGGCGTTGATGGTGCTGAGATGGGCGTAGAGGGTCTGCAGGCCAAGGCCATGGTCTATGATGACGCAATTGCCGTAGATGCCGAGGTAGTCGGCGAAGACCACCTTGCCCCTGTTGGCCGCCGGTACCGGCGAGTTGGCCAGGGAGGCGAGGTCGACGCCGAGATGGGTCTGTTGATCGACCTTGTTACCGCCGTAGATATAGGCGCGATGCTCGTTGAAGCCGGCCCGGTTGGCGGCGTTGGGCAGGCGCAGAAAGGCTCCCTGCCAGGTGGGGCTGGAGACGGTCTGGCGACCCAGTTCCTTAAGTTGTGCCCGGTTCTGCACCCGCAACTCCCGGTTGACCCGCAGAAAGATGTCGAGCATGTTGTCGGCATCGGGGTAGAGATCCTGAAACTCGGGCATTTTGCTGTCGAGAAAACCCTGGCTGAGGTTGATCCGGTCCCGTTTGGCCGGCCGGGGATTGGTGTGATAGTAGAAGCCGGCCTTGCGCTCGTTTCCTGCCCTGTCGACGGCGATTACTCTTGGCAAAAAATCGGCCTGGGCCATGTCGAAGGGAAAGGCGAACAGGCAGGCGTAAAAGCCTTCGTCCTGCAAGTAGCCGGGGAAAAACAGCTCGCCGATCTGTACGCCGCTGCGCTCTACCTCTTCGGAAATTTTGTACAGCACCAGGCCGGCGCCGCCCTGGTTGAGGTTGTGGGCCCGGCTCAATACCGAAACCACCGGAGGCCGGGAGTCGTAGTCAAAGGCGAAACTCTGGCTGAGGCTGTTGGCCAGCAGGGCATGATCTGCTGCGGTGACCTGGATGGAGAGGGGGCCGTTGACGAGTTTTATATCCTTTAGGCTCAGGTCGAGGAGTTGGCTGGCGGTGCCCCGGGGGAAATCGGAGCGCAGAAGCTCGACGGTCTTGTCGCCCTGAGTGACGGTGACCAAAACGTTTTTCAGGCCGGCACCCTGGTCTTCCAGGGATAAAATCGGTGGGCGCCTGGCTGATATGGCGCCGCTTTCAGGGGTCAGAATCAGGCCCGGTGCCTGGCTGTCCCGCAACAGAAAAAAACCGCCGGCGGCAACCACGACGACGAGGAGTAAAATGGTGAGAGCATAATGTTTCAAGGGTGATCCTCCAGGGCAAAGGTAGGTGGATAATGGGAGTTTCAGGGGTAGATTCGGTCAGCCGCGCACCAGCCGGTACCAGCCGGCGGAGAGCAGCCCCCAGAGCAGGCACAGGCCGCCGATCAGCAGTGGCGTAAGGGCTCCGTAGCCGAAACCGAACAGGCCCCGGCCGATGCGGGGAAAGAGCACCAGCAGGATGTAGGCGGCCGGCGCCAGGCTGATCAGAATCCCTCGCAGTGGCAATCGGTTGGGCAGTACCGGTAGCACAAGCAGCAGGCCGAACAGGCCACCGAAGATGAGTCTGGCATAAAGCCAGCCGCTGGTCAAGCGAGGAGCCAGGGCTACCCCCATCCAGGCGGTGGCACCGTCCCTCCCTAAAAGCCAGAAGACTAGGCAGGCGACAAGGGCGGCGACCGTGCCGCTGACATAGGCCAAACTCAGTTTACGTAACATGTATCCCTCCGAAAACTCATGACAAGCTGGATCGCAAAACTATTGCCAGCGGCCCCCTCGTCGCTGCAGGGTGATGACTTCCATCTTTCCCTGATCATTGATCATCGAGGTCAGCAGCCAGCTTACCACACCGATGATCAGCGAACCGAAGACCGCGGACCAGAACCCGGCGATATGAAAGCTGGATATGACCCCGGAGGCCATCATCAGCATCAGGGCATTGATGACGAAGGTGAACAGGCCGAGGGTGAGGATATTGAGGGGCAGGGTCAACAGCAGCAGTAGCGGCCGCAACAGGGCATTGAGAATGCCGAGAATAGCAGCGGCAAAAAAAGCCGAAAAAATCCCCCCCGTGATCTCGATGCCGGGCAGCAGATAGGCGGCCGCCATGATGGCCACCGTCAACATCAGCCAACGTACAAATAGTCCTTTCATGGCCCCTCCTCTAGTAGTTGCCGGTCCGAAAACAAGAAGGAAATTTCGAGCCTGGCTAATGGTATCAAGGATAATGGATTTTCCCCTGGATGGGAAGAGGATAACGGATCCTTTTGTTTCCCTTGGCCACCAGGTAAAAAGCCGCGCCCGAAGGTGCGGCGCAGATTGCGATTATGAGTGCTCGCGGGTCAGCAGCAGGCGCAATGCCAACCGGAAAATTTGGGTAGAAAGACATTGTTGATGACATGGACCATGCCGTTGCTGCAGCGAATGTCGCTGGCGACCAAGTAGGCATTGTCGATCTTGTATTGACCCACGTCGAGCTGAACAGTCAATAGTTTACCATTAAGGGTGTAGATGCTCTCGGTCGCCTCGATGTCAGCCTGGTCGATAGGTTCCTCGACAATATGATAGGTCAGGGTGGACTTCAGCTTATCGGGATCGCTCTCCAGGACTTCGAGGCTGATGCGGGCAAAGGCCTGGTCGTTGGGGGCGAAGAGGGTGATGGGACCGGCTCCGTTGAGCTGGTCTTCAAGTCCGGCCTTTTGAGGGCGGCTAGCAGGATGGTGAAAGAACCGTCCTCTTTCAGAGTGCTAAGGATGTCGCTCATGGCTGCTCCCTTAGTGTTTGCTACACAGGGCCACAAGGTCAACTAATACGGTAGTAATTGTAACGGTTAGGATGGATAATCGCAAGCTGGCCGCCGGCGTCAATCGGCCAGCATCTTCTGAATGCCGGCGAAAAAGCTGGTCGCCAGCTGGTCCTGTTGATCAGGATCGAGGGGCTGGGGAGTGTCGCTGTCGATGCGGTTGAGGAGTTCCTTGGGGATCTCTTCGAGAAAGGGGCTCGGCACCCGGCCCTGCAATTGGCCGTATTTTTTACGTTTGGCCGCGTGAAGCAGGGACAGTGTGCGCTGAGCGCGGGTGATGCCGACATAGCAGAGGCGCCGCTCTTCTTCGATATCGGTGGATGATGTGCCGACCGATTTTTTGTGGGGCAGCAGGTCGTCTTCCAGGCCGACCAAAAACACGTGAGGGAATTCCAGGCCCTTGCTGGCGTGCAGACTCATGAGCACCACTGCGTCCCTCTTGAGTTTGCTCTCCTTGTCGTTGCGGCCCGGTTCGTCGCGGTCGAGGAGGGAGACCTTTTCCAGAAAGCCGGACAGGCTCGGCGTGGCTTCCCGTTCTTCGTAGGAGGCCATGGCGTTAATTACCTCGGCAACGTTGTCGGCTCGTCGTCGGCCACGCTTGGGGTCTTCGGCGGTGCGGTAGATTTCTTCTTCCAGGGCCAGGTCGGTCAGGAGTTCGCGGGCGGTGTCGCTCAGCTTGCCGAGCTGAAAGCGGCGCCTAAATCGCTCTATGAGCAGCACAAAGTCGGCGATGGCGGCCCGGACCTTGTCCCCTAGTTCGGTGATCTCCTCTGCTTCGCGCAAAACCTGCCAGAGGGGACGGTTTTCTGCCAGGGAGTGGCGAATGAGGTGATCGGCGCTGGTGGTGCCGATGCCCCGCTTGGGAAAGTTCAGGATGCGTAGCAGGTTGATCTCGTCCTGGGGGTTTTGCAGGAACTTGAGATAGGCCAGTACGTCCTTGACCTCCTTGCGATCGAAAAACTGTTGGCCACCGATGAGCACATAGGGAATGTTGTCGTAGCGCAGTTGCTCCTCAAAGGCTCGCGACTGGACGTTGGTGCGAAACAGTACCGCGAAGTCGCTGTAGCGGCACTCATTAGCGAAGCGTTCGGCCTGAATGCTTTCTACCACCATGCGGGCTTCGTCCTCACCATCGGCGCAGCAGATGCAATTGATGGCCGCGCCGGGACCGTCAGCGGTCCACAGGGCTTTGTCCTTGCGCTTCTGGTTGTGGAGAATCAGGGCGTTGGCAGCAGCCAGAATGTTGCCCGAGGAGCGATAGTTCTGCTCTAGTTTGATCAGCCGGGTGCCGGGAAAGTCCTTCTCAAAATCAAGGATGTTACCGAGGTCGGCGCCTCGCCAGCCGTAGATGGACTGGTCGTCGTCGCCCACCACGCACAAATTGTTGTGGGCCTCGGCTAGCAGTCGCAGCAGGCGGTATTGGGCGACGTTGGTGTCCTGGTATTCGTCGACCATCAGATAGCGAAAGCGCTGCTGGTATTTTTCCAGTACGGCGGGTTTTTCCTGCAAGAGACGTACGGTGAGCATGATCAGGTCGTCAAAGTCGACCGCGTTAAAGGCCTTGAGGGCACGCTGGTAACGGGGGTAGACCTCGGCGGCCAGGTGCCCGTACTCGTCGGCGACGCGCGGCCGAAAGGCCTCCGGCGACTGCAGGCCATTCTTTGCGTCGGAGATCAGCCATAGAATTCGGTCGGCATCGATCTTTTGGTCGCCCTGGCACAGGCTGGAGCAGATATCGCGAATCAGCCGGGTCTGGTCGGCGGTCCCATAGATGGAGAAATTCTTTTTGTAGCCGAGTTGGTCGATGTCTTCTTTAAGAATGCGCATGCATAGGGCGTGAAAGGTGGCGACCACCATGCCTTTGCAGCGCTTGCGGCCGACCATCTCTTCGGTGCGCTGTTTCATCTCCCGCGCTGCTTTGTTGGTAAAGGTCACCGCCATGACCTGTTCGGCCGGCACCTGTAGGGTGCACAACAGATGGGCGATGCGACAGGTGATGACCCGGGTTTTGCCAGAACCGGCGCCCGCCAGTAGCAGCAACGGTCCATCGACATGGCAGGCGGCGGCCAGTTGTTGATCGTTCAGGTTGGAAAGAGGCATAGACTGTATATCGAGAGAGGAGAAATCCTAAGCATAAAGCCGGCTACAAAGAAGCCAGCTTGAATGGTCGATCCATACGCTTCAAGGTTACCACGCTCCGCTGAAAAAGGGCAAGGCGAGGAGTGGTTTGGTGGCGGGAATAGTAGTGAAGGACGATCTTGATAGCGTCGTAAAAAGTCCACCCTACGGCGTTACGGCTTTTTTTCAGGACCTCGACATACTAATGTATGTCTTCATTCCTGAAAAACACCAGGCATTGTAGGAGGAAATCTTTGCTTAGCCATCCTAAAAGTTATGAGTTTTCGCGAATGCATCGACCTTGGCTGATCACTAAATCTGTTGTGTATAGCGCTGCAGTCTAGCCAGGATTACTTTCCGTTCCTTGCGTCTCATCCAGTATTTAAGCCAAGCCATGCTGGCCTCTTGTAAGGCGGTCTGTGATATTTCTGAGGGAAGAAGCGGTGAGTGTTGGTGAAAATTAAAATTAAATTTATGTTAAAAAGTACGGTATGTCTAGTCTTAAATCATAATAATTATTCGCAGGGAGTAGGTAAAGACCACTCTGTTAATGAAAAAACTGAGTGAAGTGTGCATTTGCGCAGTCGGTTTTGTGGATTCGCGAAATAACATTTGCTGTTATTGCCGCTTGATTTTCCCCTGTTATTTCTGTATGTTGCCGCCATGTTTAAAACTACAGTTATCATTCTAAGTATTGTCTGGGCTTCGTTGTTGCTGATCTCTTGGGACAGCGCCGAAAATCCGCCCACGCAGGTCAGCTCTATAGCCTTCGAGCAGCGCGGCTTCTGAGCTTTTCCTGCGGTCCGTCTTTTTAGTTGGTGGGGGTTCTCCCCTCAGCTCCCAGTTTTTTGATCGCTCTTCTCCCTTTGAAAATATCTCAGTACCGTTAGCCTTTAAAGCGGCTGCCCTGCTTCGTGCCTCGGCTTCTGAATTCAGCGTCGATGGCGTTGAGGACCTGCCATTTGTTTAGCGACCAAAGGGGCGCCAGCAATCGGTCGCGGGGCCCGTCACCGGTCAAGCGATGAATCAGAGTGTGCGGTGAAAGCCGTTCCACCATGTCGACTACCAGAGTCACATAGTCTTCCTGTTCCAGGATATCTAACTCCCCCTGCCGATAAAGATCGCCCAGTCCGGTTCCGTCCAGCACGTGCAGTAGATGCAGTTTGATACCGTCGACGCCCAGTCTCGCCATCTCCTCGGCACTGGCCAGGATCTGCTCCCGACTTTCACCAGGCAGGCCGATAATCAGGTGAACGCAGACTCGCAGCCCTCGCTCCTTGGCCCCGCGATAGGCTTCGACAAAGGCGGCATAGTCGTGGCCCCGTCGCAGCCGGCTCAGGGTCTGGTCATGAATGCTCTGCAGGCCCACTTCCAACCAGAAATAGCTGCGTCGATGGTATTCGGCCAGCAGATCGAGGACCTCTGGCGGCAGGCAGTCGGGCCGGGTGCCAACCGCAAGGCCGACCACCTCTTCGACGCCCAGCGCCTCGTCGTACAGGCTGCGCAGCCGGTCGACAGGAGCAAAGGTGTTGGAAAAGGGCTGAAAGTAGGCCAGAAAGTGCTGCGCCTTGTACTTGCGTACCATTACCTCTTTGCCTGCTTCGATCTGCTCGGCCACCGACAGGGTTTGTTCGATTCCTACCGACCCCGAACCGCTCGGGTCACAGAACAGGCAGCCGGGCTGGTCGCGGGTGGCACCGCGATTGGGGCAGGAAAATCCGGCATCGATGGAGATCTTATGTACTCGGCTGCCGAAGCGTTGTTTAAGGTGGCTGGAATAGAGATTGTAGGGTTTATTATTCATGGGAGGGATTCTGCCACGGACCAGACGTTGCAAGCAAGGATGAAGCTTGGAGCCGATTGCCAGTACAATTTTGAACAGACAAAAGGAATGGGTCCGCAGAATATTATTGGTTCTGGAAACGTTTGACGTTCCCCTTCCGAACTCTTCTTGTTGACATCAGTTAAAAAAATTCGCAACATGCGCGCAGAGAAGCACCGGTTTTCGCCTAAACCTTCAGAAACGATAGAGCCACATCAGTACATAAGATGATTCAGAAAAGCGGGTTTGAGGTGGCGGTACGGTGCCCGGCAAGCTCTTTGAATAAAGCCCCCAGGAGATAAATAGATTGAAGAGAAATCGCACAGTCAAAAACTTCCTTGAAAACGCTTTGCTGTTTCCCCTTGGCTTTATCGTCAGGAGTTTGCCGCGCAAGGGCGCCCTCTTTATTGGGGGAGGGTTCGGTAGCGTGTTGGGGGGCCTCATGTCGAGCAAGCGCAGGATCGCCACGGAGAATATGGGTAAGGCCTTTCCCGAACTCAGCGAGGCTGAACTTCGGCAGCGGGTCGATGCCGTGTTCGTTCATCTCGGCAAAAGTGTCATCGAGATGCTTCGTCTCGATCTCTTCAGTAAGGCGGACATTGAGGATATTTTTATTCCCACGGGGCTGGAGAATCTTCGAGAGGCCTACGATTGCAACCGCGGTGTCATTTTGTTGAGTGGGCATCTCGGATTCTGGGAAGTCGGCACCTTTTTACTGCCCCATCTTGGGTTTCCCGCCGATTTTGTCGCCAAAAAGATGAAAAATCCCCATGCTGACAAATATATCACCCGGATGCGGGAAGCCGCCGGGGGGCGTAGCATCGACAGCAAAAGCGGGGCGCGAAAAATCCTCCGCTCCCTTTCTGAAAACAAGGGGGTCGCAGTCCTGATCGATCAGCACCGCAGCTCTAAAGAAGGGGTATCAGTACCTTTTTTCGGCCGCCCGGCATCTACAACGCCCATCATCGCTCGTCTAGCCATGAAATACCAGATTCCTGTGGTGCCGATCTTCTCTTATCGCCGCAGTGACGACCGCTACGATTTCGAGATCCAGCCGATGTTTTTTCTCAAAGATGAGCCTGAGTCCTCAGTGGAAGAGAACACCGCGCTGCTGACCTCCATCATCGAGAAGGCTATCCGAAAAGATGTGACGCAGTGGCTCTGGCTACATCGCCGCTGGCGCTGAGGAGGACCCCGATCTTTTTCCACGGGAGCTCAGCCAGGCAACAAAAGATTTCTGTGCGTTATTTTAAAGGTAATGGGGCTGTAAACAGAGACAGTATTGCTCGTTTCAGGAAAATGCATTTGTCTCTCTAGTCACGCAAAAAGGCCTCACGATTTCTCGTGAGGCCTTTTAAAATGGCTCCCTCTGCTGGGCTCGAACCAGCGACAATCTGATTAACAGTCAGATGCTCTACCAACTGAGCTAAGAGGGAATGATCTATGTTTTATGTAGTTTCTGCAGTTCTTTTCAGAACTCTACTTCTTCGACCTGAACACAAATCATGTCTCCAGAAGTGAATTGAGTTTATACACTCTGAAAAAGAAGATGTCAAGCAGGAAAACGAGCAAAAATGATCCGTCCCTTGGCCCTTGTTCACAACGTCGGAAAAGCTTAATTTGCAGTGGGGGAACGGTCTGCAAGGCCCCCCGTCGATTGCATCCTCACCGGCAAATTGCTATAATCTCAGGATCTTAATCGATCAGCCGCCGCGGCTCTTCTGCCGCATCAATGCTTTTGCACCCGCAAGACGAGCTACCGGCAGCCCATGTCCCTGGAACATAACATCAGCCCCCAGTGGCTGGAAGCCCAATACCGGCTGTGGCGGGAAGAGCCAGAGCGGCTGTCCCCCGAGTGGCAGAGCTTTTTCGAGGGCTTTGATCTAGCTCGTGAGGCCAGCTTGCCGGCCATAAAGGAAGACTGCCACAGTTGTCCCATGGCCCTCAAGCAGTCGGCGGTTGATGCCCTGGTCTATCGTTATCGGGATATCGGCCATCTGCTGGCCTGTACCGATCCCTTGTCACCCTGCAAAACCGAACATCCCCTGCTGACCCTGCAGACCTTCGATCTTGACCCCGCCGACCTCGATCAGGTTTTTTATGCTCGCCACCTGCCTGAGGGGCATGCTGATCTGCGTGAAATCATTAATCACCTGCGGGAAACCTATTGCCGGGCCATCGGCGTCGAGTTCATGCATATACAGGACCCTGCCGAGAGAAGCTGGCTGCTGGAGCGCATGGAAACGGTTCACAATCGACCGGATTTTTCCCGCCAGGACAAACTGACTATTCTGCGTAAACTGCAGGAAGCGACCCTCTTCGAGGCCTTTCTGCACCGCCAGTTTCTTGGCCAGAAGCGATTTTCCCTGGAGGGGGGCGAGGTGATCATTCCGCTGCTGGATCGCCTGGTGCACAAGGCGACCTCCCTACAGATTCAGGATCTGGTCCTCGGCATGGCTCATCGTGGTCGCCTCAACGTGCTGGCCAATATTTTCAGCAAGCCGTTGGAGAATATCTTCGCCGAATTCGAGGACAATATCGAGTTCCACTTCGTCGGCGAAGGCGATGTCAAATATCATCAGGGCTTTTCCACCGATCTGCAGCTCGATGAGGGGCCGCTGCACCTGACCCTGGCCTCCAACCCGAGCCATCTCGAAGCGGTCGATACCGTAGTCGAGGGCAAGGCGCGAGCCCGTCAGGACCAACAGGGGGCCCAAGGGGAGCAGCGCGTGCTGCCGGTGTTGATACACGGTGATGCCGCCTTTGCCGGCCAGGGTATGGTGGCCGAAACCCTCAATTTGTCGCAGTTGACCGGCTATCGCACCGGCGGTACCCTGCATATTGTGCTGAACAATCAGATCGGTTTCACCACGGTGCCGAAGGATGCCCGCTCGACCCCCTACGCTACGGATGTTGCCAAGATGCTGATGGTGCCGATCTTCCACGTGCATGGCGAAAACCCCGAAGCGGCGGCCTATGTGGTCGATCTGGCCCTCGATTATCGGCAGCGTTTTGGCCGCGACGTGGTGCTGGAGATCATTTGCTATCGGCGGCAGGGCCACAACGAAGGGGATGAGCCTTACTTCACTCAGCCGCTGATGTACGAAAAGATCAAGCAGCGGCCGACGATGAGCGACCTCTATGCCCGTCAATTGGTCGATGAAGGCATTGCCCCGCAGGAGATCGATCGCCAGGCCGAATCTATTCAGCAGCGGTTGGAGCAGGCCGCTGCGCGCAAGCATCAGCAGTTGGAGATCGGCTACGGCGGCAAGTGGCAGGAGATCACTCGCGAGTTTGCGCCGGTGACTCTGGAGACCGGCGTCGATGAGGTCACTCTGATGGCGCTGGCGGAGCGACTTGCTGCTTTGCCGGCCGGGTTCTCTCCCCATCCGCGGATTGCCAAACTTTTGGAAAGACGCCTGGCCGCCATCAGGGAGGATGGCGGCATCGATTGGGCCAACGCCGAAGCCTTGGCCTTTGCCTCCCTGCTTGACGAGGGGCACAACGTGCGTTTGTCGGGGCAGGACAGCTGCCGCGGTACCTTCAGCCAACGGCATGCGGCCCTGTTTGATGTCACCAGCGGTGTCGAATACATCCCCTTGGACACTATGGCCAGAGATGCCGCCTTTTATGCCTATGACAGCGCCCTTTCCGAACCGTCGATCCTCGGCTTTGAATACGGCTACTCCCTGGAAACCCCCTACGGCCTGACCCTGTGGGAGGCCCAGTTCGGAGATTTCGCCAACGGCGCCCAGGTCATTATCGATCAGTTCATTGCCGGCAGCGAACGCAAATGGAACCGGGTCAGCGGCCTGGTGCTGCTGCTGCCCCACGGCTACGAAGGGCAGGGGCCGGAACATTCCAGCGCCCGCATTGAGCGCTTTTTGCAGCTCTGCGCCGCCGACAACCTGCAAGTGGTCTATCCCTCCACGCCGGCCCAGTTCTTTCATCTGCTGCGCCGCCAGGTCAAACAACCCTTTCGGCGGCCATTGATCGTCTTTACTCCCAAGAGCATGTTGCGCCATCCGGTTTGCCGTTCCGGTCGGGACGAGCTGACCAGCGGTCGCTTTCAGGAGATTCTAATCGATGGGGCCGTACCGGAACAAGTTCGCACCCTGCTGTTCTGCACGGGCAAGATCTATTATGATCTGCTGGAGTATAAGGGGCAGGAGGGGGAGCAGGAGGGCCGGCCGGATGTGGCGTTGTTGCGCATCGAGCAGCTCTACCCCTTGCGTGACGAGCTGCTGCAAACGGCTCTGGCCCACTACCCGCAGGCTGACCGCCTGGTCTGGGTGCAGGAGGAACCGCGCAATATGGGGCCCTGGCAGTTCCTCGCGCCGCAACTTGCCCGGGTTAGCGGCCTGACGCCGGTCTATGTGGGACGCCAGGCGATGGCCGCTGCGGCCGGTGGTTCCCACCGCTGGTTCAAAAGGGAACAGGAACAGATCGTCAGCAGGGCCTTTGCAGGCAAAGATGATGAATCGCACGGAACATGAGTGAAGGAATAGCTATGGAACTGAAAGTCCCGGAAATCGGCGAATCGATCTTTGAGGCACTGCTGGTAAAATGGCATCAGAGCGATGGTGCCAGCGTCAGCAGGGACGATCTGCTGTGCGAGCTGGAAACGGACAAGATCACCCTGGAGCTGCATGCCGAAGCGAATGGGGAACTGTCCATCAGCGCCCAGGAAGGGACGATGGTCAAGGTCGGCGAGGTGATCGCCGTTCTCAAGGAAAGCGAGGAGTCGGTTGCCCCGGAAACCCCGTCGGTTTCAGCCACTTCTGCCGCTGAACCGATCGCCCCCGAGTCAGGGATTTCGCCGGTTGCTGAAACGCCGAAAGATGTTCCCGTGGACGAACCGGTAGCGCCGAAACCATCGCACCCTGTCACTGAACCGTCGCCGTCTTCAGAACAGGACGACCGCATTACCCGTCAGCCGCTGACACCCATTCGCCGCCGTATCGCCGAACGGCTGGTCGCAGCCCGCCAGCAGACCGCCATGCTGACCACCTTCAGCGAAGCCGACTTGAGCCGGTTGCAGGCCCTGCGGGCCAAGCATCAAGAAACCTTTCGCCAGCGGCATGGCGTCAAGTTGGGGTTGATGTCCTTTTTCGTTAAGGCGGTGGTCGAAGCCTTGCGGGAATATCCTCTGGTCAATGCTCGCCTCGAAGAGGATGCGATTGTGCAACAGCATTTCTACGATATCGGTATCGCTATCAGCGCCGAAAAGGGTTTGGTGGTGCCGGTGCTGCGGGATGCCGATCGCCTGCACTTCGCCGAAATCGAGCAGGCTATCATCGATTATAGTGACAAGATTCACAGCAACCGCCTGAGCATCGCTGATCTCAAGGGTGGCACGTTTACCATCACAAACGGTGGCGTGTTCGGTTCTCTGCTCAGCACGCCGCTGCTCAATCCTCCCCAGTGCGCGGTGCTTGGCATGCATGTCATTCAACAACGGCCGGTGGTGCAGGATGGCGAGATCGTGATTCGGCCGATGATGTACCTGGCTTTAAGCTACGATCATCGGCTCATCGATGGACGGGAGGCGGTGGGTTTTTTGAAGCGGGTTTGTGCTTATGTTGAGGAGCCGGAGGAGATGTTGCTGGAGTTTTAACGGGTTGATTCTCGCGGTACCGAAATAGCTTCAAGGTCGCGGGGTTACGCCCCCGCCCGACGTCCTACTCTTTTTACGCGCCAAAAAAGAGTAGGCAGAAAAAGGCGCCCCGGCTCCTTGCCCTTCGGGTCCCCTGCGCTACGCAGACGTTTTGCGGGCGGGCAAAAACTCGCTACGCTCAAACATTCCCCCACCTGATCGCAAAACGTCCAGTTCGCTCCGGCTGCGTCACAGGGGAGGGAAAGCCTTTGACCCAAAACCCCTGTGAGTGCCGCCGAACGTAGGGATTTTCATCCGGAACAGAAGGGCGGATGTCTGAGCGCAGCGAGTTTTCGTCCTTCCCGGATTATAATCCCGGAGAGAGGGAACC
>LGVF01034201.1_pt1 | contig 14337 bp, 9 predicted proteins | sample 469901 | NCBI WGS metagenome assembly LGVF01 (sample SAMN03893561, study PRJNA290197) | marine sediment metagenome | material: sediment; isolation source: combined push core samples #3730, #5133, and #5579 collected at Hydrate Ridge | place: Pacific Ocean: Hydrate Ridge | reverse complement strand
CCGGAGACGTTGAGCCGAACACTGGAGGTCTGGAGCCCACCGGAAACAAAGGAAGAAGGTGAGACGCCAGGAGTTCCAAAGAAGTCTGCGTCAAACGCACAACCCTCAGACCCACCGGAAAGTTTTTCGGTGACACTTGAGCTTGATGCCACCGATGATCTCGAAGTCGGTGACCCTGTTGCCGTAGTCACGGGTGTCGCAGACCGGATTGCCGCCTTGGAGATGCTGCTTTATCCTCAGGAAGAGAGTCTGCTTGGGGGCCTTTTGGGATCAATAACAGCATCGGTGAGTGTGAGCGCTGGTGGTGTCAGCCTCGGAGGTTCTGCGGGGGGGGCTGTGGATACTGTTCCTAAAGGCACGGTTCCGGTGCTTATGTTTGTATGGGGACCGGGGCGTATTGTACCGGTGCGACTTACAAGCTTTTCGGTTGAGGAGCAGGCATTTTCTCCTCTTCTGTATCCAATTCGCGCAAAAGTTTCCGTTGGTCTTAAGATACTGACACCTTCGGATTTTTCAAAAGAAGACAAGAGAAAGTTCAGCGAAGATTTGGCAGTTGGTGCCTTCAATTTCACCCGCAAACAGAAACAGGTGCTTGCAGCGGCCAATCTGGCCAACAGTGTTGAATCGATTTTAGGGATGCTGCCGTTTTAGGGGGGAGAAATTATGTTTGATAAAAAAAGCCGTTATGCAAAAGTAAAAACCTATGCTGTAAAGGATAAAAGGGGGCGGACGGTTCAGGTTGTCCCGGCGCCGGGTGCGCCACAGCAGACCATCATCGGTTATCATCTACTGAAACAAGGACAGCGGCTTGACCATCTATCCGGAAAATATCTAAACGATTCAGCCGGGTTCTGGCGTATTTGTGAGGCTAACGATGTTATGCAACCTGAAATGCTGAGCGAGGCACAGGAAATCGCAATTCCCAACAGGAGCAAATAAATGGGACTGGGGATCGCAATTGCAGTTGATGGTACGTCGGACCCTGAGCTGGCAAATGCAACCAGCGTTGAGGTGCATGAACGTATGGGAGAAGCTACAACATACACGATCCGGTATCCTGTCGATATCAGTGAAGGCGATATGACGTTATTGGGAGACAGCCGTCTTGATGCGGGCAGCAGCCTGTCGGTTCTTGTGCCGGTTGAGGATACAACCCACTGCCTTGTCAAGGGACCGGTTTATAGCCAGAGAATCCATCTTCAACACGGCGGAGAAGGCTCAAGTGTTGAAGTGATCGGGGCGGATACTTCTATTGTTATGGACAGAGAGAGTAAATCTACTGTCTGGTCAGACGTTGCCGACAGCGATGCTGTACTTGGCATACTTGGAAATTATGGTCTTACGCCTGATGTAGAGTCCACCAATGCCAGGCATCTTGAGACCAAGCATACCCTTGTACAGCGTGGAACGGATCTGAGATTCGTGAAACTTCTGGCAAGGCGAAATGGCTATTTGTTCTGGATTACTTGCGACGCAACAGGAATTGAGACCGCCCATTTCAAACGTCCTCCCATTGATGGAAGTGAAACGGCGGAACTGATTATTAACCTGAATTCACCGAATATGGGAACCATTGACATTTCATGGGATGTAGAGAGGCCAACAAGCGTTGAAGGCCTACAACTGAACCTTAACGACAAAACAAATATTGATGGCGGAGTAGCTCAAACTCCTCAAACAATCCTTGGTGATGTTGGGTTGAGTGATATCACAGGTGACACCCGTTCCGTGCATGTGTCTGCTCCGTCAGATGACGCGGGCGACATGCAGGCTCGTGGCGAGGGCGCCTTAATAGAGGCAGACTGGTTCATTCGGGCAACATGCAGCACAAGTTTGAACCAGTTGGGTGGGCTTGTTCGTGCTCATACGGTAGTAAACGTGCGCGGCGCCGGCAGCCGTCACAGCGGCAAGTATTTTGTTGCCGGTGTGCGTCATATCATAGACGCTGTAGCGCACCGTATGGAATTGGAATTATTACGTAATGGATGGGGCGCTTGATGATGGAAAGTGAGTTAACAGGGCAATTAATAGATTGGATACGGAGCCGTTATTTCGGCAAGTACCGGGGAACGGTTACTGACAACGCAGACCCCACCTCCCGAGGGCGCATCAAGGTCAATGTGCCTGCCGTTCTCGGTGACTTGGAAGTATGGGCAATGCCGTGCGTCCCCTATGCCGGAGATGGCGTCGGTTTTTACAGCTTGCCTGAATCCGGCACAGGTGTATGGGTGGAGTTCGAGGCTGGCGATCCTTCCTATCCGATCTGGACCGGCTGTTTCTGGGCGGATAATGAATTGCCCGATGATTCCGATGCAAACCTGAAAATCTGGAAGACCGAATCGGTTACACTGCGAATAGACGACAGCGCGGATGAAGTCTACCTGGAAAATAGCGGCGGGTCTAAGTTGACCATTAATTCCGATGTGGTTGCTGAAAGCAGCGGCGCAACCCATACGGTAGGAAGTGCAGGGGTAGTGAGTGAAAAGGGGAGTACAAAGGCGGAAGTGGCAGACACTTCATTTAAAGTAAATAACGGCGCTTTAGAGGTGATGTAATGGCCGGAAAGTCGATAACTATAAATTCCAATTTACAGTGTCCACACGGCGGTATGGTGCAGATTGTCACAACCAATACCAGGGCAATGGCCGACAACGGTTTTATTGCCACAATTGCAGATACATTCATTATCAGCGGCTGCCCTTTTCAGATTCCGGCTGCGGTTCCCATACCCAGTCCCTGTGTGACTGTACAGTGGATCGTGCCTGACACAAGGGTGAAAGTTAATGGAAATCCAACGATCAGCCAGTCAAGCGTCGGCCTGTGCCTGAGCGCTGCTCAGCTTCCGCAGGGGCCTGTGATGATTGCTAATACTCAGCAGAAAATGTCGAGTCTGTAAGAAAGGATACTTAAGATGCCTGAATCATTCACCAGCATACATTACCCAATCGGCATAGACAAAGGTCTTGGCCGGCTGTCTGTTGAAGAAAACTATGCCGAACACGTTGAGCAAATGATCAAGCAAGTGCTGTTTACAAACCCTGGAGAACGCATCAATCGTCCCGATTTCGGTTGCGGTATACGGCGTATGGTCTTTGCCCCAAACAGCGAGGTCTCGGCAAGTCTGACCCAGGTTACTGTTTATCAGGCCCTCGAAAAATGGCTGGGAAATTTGATCGACGTTTCACAGGTCAATGCTGAAGCAAAGGATGAAGTATTGAAAATTAAAATTGCCTACGTGCTAAAGGCACGACAGGAGCGACGCTATCTGAATCTGGAGGTAACCCTGTAATGGCAGCGCCTGACCGATTGCAAGAACTGCTTAATCAAAACAGTGTTACCGGCATTGACTTTGTTTATGTTTACGAAGATCAAAAGACGCTGGATGTATTTTTCTTCCAACATGACAATCCACCACAGGCAGAGGACATTGCTGGAACAGTGGCTCTTGATCAGATCAGCATCTACAGCCCTACAGGAGGCGAAGGACTGCCCGAAATACCTGTCATCAACTTTCCAACGTGGATGACAGTGGACAATCGTGACGTGCTGCGCCTGACAACTGCTGTGCCCGGCGACTTTTCACTTTATCGTATGAGAATCGATAACCCGAATATAGATCGTTACTTCAATGACGTAACCTTCAGCTTTAAAGCCAACTGCCCCGGCGATCTCGACTGTAAATCCAAAGAGCCTACATGCCCGTCTGAGGATCTGATTGATTTTCCTGTGGATTATAGCGCCCGTGATTTCTGGAGCTATCGCCGAGCACTGCTCGACTTTGCCAGCCTGCGCTACCCTGATTGGAAAGACCGGCTTGATGCAGACACAGGCATCATGCTGGTGGAAGTGATGAGCGCCCTTGGTGATGAATTGGCCTACTACCAGAACCGCATTGCCCGCGAGGCATATCTGGAAACAGCCACGCAGCGCCGTTCTTTAAGGCGCCACGCACGCATGGTTGATTATGAGATGCATAATGGGCTGAGCGCCGCGACGTGGCTCGATGTAACGGTAAAGACCGGACTGACTGACGCTTTGCCTGCCGGTGTTGATGTATGGGCGTTGTCAGACAAAGGGAAGCGGATATCTTATGAGGTTGGTCGCGGACTGGCAGATGCGGTGAACAACGTGTCATTTAACGTGGCAGCCGCCCGTAATGCGCTGACACCGCATATCTGGGATGAAGACGATATATGCCTGCATATCGGCGCAACAGAACTTTTTGTAAAAGGCCATCAGGAAACAAATCTCACCTTTGATGATCCGCCTGAAGATCCCAATGGTAAATGGATCCTTTTAAAAACCGAACCGACAGATCTAGCCGATCCGGAACGCCGCTGGCTGGTGCGCATTATCAATGTGGAAGAGACACGTGATAACGTTTTCAATCAAGATGTCACCCTGATTGAGTGGGAGAAAGAACAGGCGCTTCCTTTTGAGTTGAACGTGACTGAACTTGAGGTGCGTTGCAACATCATTCCGGCTACCGCGGGGAGGACAGTTGTCAATCGGTTTATAATCGGAGTTGATCCATCGTCAATGTCGCTGCCGGAATCAGTAAAAAAGGATTTGAGACGGGCGGTGGAACGTGAAGGAATTAACGAGTCCATCACCTATTTGTTCAGCCTGATTCTTCCGGAGCCAGAAGATGAGGACAAAGGTAAAAAAGAGGCTGAGACGTTTTTGTCCGGACTTGACAAACCAGAAGGAAAAAATCTGACATGGATAGGCAAAACACCGCAGACTGCATGCCCTGAAATCTGTCTTGCCGAAGTTGAGTTTGACGGCGTTAACTGGATAGAACAAAAATCTGACTGGGTATGGCGACGCTCTCTGCTAAGCGTTAGTTCATCACAACCTTCAGATCAGCACTTTACCCTGGAAGATGGCACGTGGGACAGAGTGGTCGGTTACTGGCGGTCAGGTCAGGAGGTTGTGCACATGGATTACGCCTCTAATGAAGGATTCACAATTCGTTTTGGGGACGGCGAATTTGGGATGGTGCCGGCAGAAGGTGCTATTTTTCAAGCCACCTATCGGTTGGGCAATGGTCGTCTGACTAACGTGCCTGCCGATGTTATTACTGAATTTGACGAGAGCTTAAGTTTCATCGAATCCGTAACTAATCCGCTTGCTGCTGATAGCGGCCGGGACCCTGAAACACCAACGGAGGTACGCCAGCTTGCTCCTGAAGCATTTCGTTATCTCACATATCGCGCTGTGCGTCCGGAAGATTACTCTGAGGCAGCCGAGCGTCTAACCTGGGTGCAGCGTGCCGGGGCCAAATTCCGCTGGACAGGCAGTTGGCTTACCCTTTTTGCAACGCCTGACCCGCTTGGCGCAGTCACCATTACAGATAAACAGCGTCAAGAGCTGACAAATCAACTGGAACGCTTTCGTCAAGCCGGGCGCGAATCGTATGCAGCAAATCCGCGCTATGCTGATCTTGACCTGAAAATCAAGATTTGTGTAGAGCCGTTTGCTTACCGGGGAGAGGTAAAAGAGACGATACTCACTGTATTATTAGGAACAAAGGGAGTCAATACGCAACTTGGTTTTTTTTCGGCAGATAACTTCACTTTCGGAACTCCCCTCAGAAGGTCTGCTCTTGAGGGCGTTGTCCAGGCCGTGCCAGGTGTGAGGGCTGTCGAAGCCATTTCCATCAAGAGGCGTGGCTGGTTCGATTGGCGTAACTTAAGCGAATTGACTTTCGAAGTTGGTATGGATGAGGTCATTCGAGTAGAAAATGACCCGCTTTACCCGGAACGGGGGTCTTTGCGGTTAATTATGGAAGGTGGCGCATGAGCAGATGTCGTTGTGATAAGTTTGAGCATCCTTTAAAGCTCAACATTGCTGCTGGCTTGAGTAGTATCCCGCGTCAGATTGCGGGTTTTCCCGAGTTCCGGAGGGCCATGCTGGCTGTTATTCGGCAGCACCCCGCTTTATATCATTGGGTCGCACGGGGTGATGATGATTTTGGAATTATGCTTTTAGAGATGTGGGCCTACGTGTCTGATGTACAGTCCTTTTATGATGAAGTAATTGCCCATGAAGTTTATATAAGAACAGCACGACTGCGACCATCTTTGCGCAAGCTGGTCAATCTTTTGGGCTATGTTCCCCGACCTACTGTAGCCGCTTCAGTGTCACTAACAACGCTGGCAGAGGGACGCAAACCGGTTGTATTGCCTAAGGGACTCGCTTTCCGTTCGTCTGCATTTGATGATGAAGCGCCGCAGATTTTTGAATTAGACGCCAAAACTACCATCCATCCGCTCAACAACCAATGGTCGCTGAAGGCCCCGCAACAAGACACATTGAGCAGTACTGGCAGCGTTGCTGCCGAAACATTTGGCAAAATCCTGTTTACGACTGATACCCCACTGAAGAAGGATGATTTAGCTCTTATCCGAGTTGGCGATACAGATGCCCTAAACCAAACCGGCACTATCGCTAACATTATTGACACAGAGGGCGAAGACGGAAAGAAATACAAACAAATGGATTTCAGCCCTGCTCTATCTCTGCCTGGCAACACCAGCCCTGCCGATGTGCAGGTCTCCCGCGCAACTCAAAAAGGCAGCCTGTGGAAAATTGCTGTTTCAGGCAATCCATCTGTCATTTCCGGTACAAATATTATCCTTGATGGATTGTACCGGAACATCATAGCAGGGCAATATATCATCCTGGGCAAGGAGGGTAAGCACCGCTGGTTTAAGGTTATTGAAAACAAAGAAGAAATGATGACCCTCAGCGCAGCCAAAACCACACAGGGTAAAGACGCAGAGGGTAACGACATTGAAGTGGCGGTTCCCGCTTTAAAAATGCTCGCAACGAAGTTGGTTCTGGATCCGGAGGTTAATAGCAGTTCGCGCAAGGCAAGTAGCGACAGCAATTGGTATTCCTATGATGCCTCGAAAATCACTCTGTATTACGGCCTTGTTTCAGGTGGCACGGTGACCATTACGGACAAAACAACGATATCCATTGCCGACAAATTAATTGTCAGCGGACGCATCGAACAGCCCGAAGATGCCACCGCACCCGGCAAATTCCTGGTGGAAGACAACAACGAGAACGGGTATGAAGTCGGTGGCATCCTAAATTACAGCACAGGTGAATTTACCTTAAACCAGGGCGAAGGGTGGAATACACCTCTTGCCATGCCTGTTACATTTTACGGGAATGTGGTCACAGCCAGCCGTGGTGAAACGGTGGAAAGTGAGGTTTTAGGAAGTGGGGATGCTTCTTTGGCCAATCAATTTTTTGTTCTGAAAAAGAGTCCCCTCACTTACACATCCTCTCCCACGTCCGATAATGAACAGGGCGTCGCCAGTACGCTCAAAGTATACGTTAATGGCCTGCTATGGAAGGAAGCGCCCAGCTTCTATGGTGCGGGAGATAATGACCAAATTTACATAGTACGTCAAAATGATGAAGGGGAATCAATTGTCACTTTTGGCGATGGTAGGCGGGGAGCGCGGCTACTTACAGGTGTGGACAACGTTGTTGCTACCTATCGACACGGCGCCGGCAAGGCAGCTCCACCTGCCGGTGCGATCACGCAACTGGTCAAACCTGTTAAAGGGCTTAAGTCCGTAAAGAGCCCGATAGCTGCTATAGAGGGGGACGATGCTGAATCATCCGAAGGGATGCGAAAATATACCCCAAAATCAGCATTGCTTCTTGGCCGGGCTGTGTCTGTTGATGATATGGAGGCCGCTGCTGCAAGCGCATCCGGAGTAAGGACTGTGACTGCCGAATGGCGCTGGAACGGGATGAAACAGCGACCGGTCATTCAACTCTGGTATATTGGAGACGAGAACATCAAGAAAAATGTAGGTCAGAAGCTGCGTCGATTGTCCGATCCGACAACGCCGATTGCTGTTGACGTGGCCATTCCCATTCCCATCACCATGTCAATCGATGTGGAAATTGACGAAAGGTACATGGAAGATGATGTATTGAACAAAATAAGGACAGCATTAATGGATAGCGAAACAGGGTTACTATCGCCTGAGCGAATCGGCATCGGGAAACCACTGTTTCGCAGTCGTGTCTTTGAAGCGGTCATGTCTGTTGAAGGGACGCTTTCAGTACGAGACATTATATTCAAATTTCTATGGTTCCAGTGGTCCTGGACAACCCATGCCCTCAAATCGCCGGCGGGCACATATTTTGATTTTGAAAAGGGCGGCCTTCTGTTGAGTAGTAAGGAGTTAGAAAGTGACTAAATTTGCGCAAGATAATTTTGAGCAAGATTTTGCTGAGAAGCTGTGGGAGATGATCCCCGGCATTTACCGGCACGAAGATGGAATAGCTGAAAACCCGGGCGTTCTGCGTGCTCTGGTTGAAATTCTGGCAGGACAGGCTGCCATTTTGCGACGCAGCCATGATCGCCTTTGGGAAGACCAGTTTATTGAGCTATGTCAAGATTGGGCAGTGCCCTATTTTGGCGATTTAGTTGCTTCACGGCTGGTGTCTGCGCTGAACAAGCGAGGCCGCCGAGTTGATGTGGCCAAAACGATTTATTACCGCCGCCGTAAAGGAACCTTGCGTGTGCTGGAGGAACTCATCAGCGACATTGCGGGTTGGGAAGGAAAAGTTGTTGAAGAGTTCAGGCGGCTGGCCCGCATACGGCATGGCCTCGATCCGCAACCTGCGTCAATGGCGGGCCGGTTTTCAGGCACAATGCCCGGCGGATGGGCTGATCTGCGAAGGCAGCGCGGGGCGGAGTTGACCGACAGCCCCTTTGACGAATTTTATCATACGGCTGATGTGCGCCAACACACAGGTCAAAATGGCCGTTACAATATCCCCAAGCTGGCCTTTCACCTCTATCGCCTCCGCTCTTTTTGTGTCAGAGGAGTCACTCCCTTTCCTCAGGGCGATGGTTTGCGTTTTACTTGCGACCCCTCGGGACGGAATATTCCACTCTTTATGCCACGCCAGCGCCCCGAAAACTGGGACGATTGGCGTACTGCCAAAGAGTGGGAACTGCCTGCGCCAATACCCTGCCGTCTACTGGGGCATGGAGAGTATGTTATCACCGAAGCATTGGCACAAAATCTGGAGAGTAATTTTGGCGTTACTCCTGCAGTTGCTGATAAGTTACGCACTTTTAAAGGTTTTCATTTCCCAAGTGAGGCTCGACTGAAACAGATGCTGGAGTTATTGAATGAGCCGTCGTTAATAAGCGCTGCAGTTTATAGAGAAATTTTATCAAAATCTTTGATATCAGATTGCGGCAAAGCTGCGCTGTTGCCTGAAGCAATCAGCGTTGAGGAATCTCAGGGCGCTTCACTTGCTCCTGAGGACATCAGTTCAGGAGATTTGTCCCAATGGCCAATTGCCGATCCAGGCAAACGGTTGGTCATTGACCCTGAATGCGGCTGGCTTCAATTTTTCAATTTGCCGCCCGATACGGGCAGTACGGTGACTTACTACTACGGATTCGCCGGAGAGATAGGCGCAGGGACCTATAGTCGCCCTGAGGTTGAACTTCGTAAGCCGACAGTATTGCCTAATATAAACGCCCAAAACAGCGGTGGTACTATTTTAGCCAACCGAATTGCTAATAACGGCGTCACTCAAATTGATGACAGCACAACCTATCAAGGAGTTGGTGACAAACTGCAGGTGCAGGATTTGACCCTCCAAGCGGCCAATCAGCAACGACCTTACATTCGTTTGACCCGTAATTGGATACTACGCACAACACCCGATACCGACGCCAGATTACTGCTGGATGGTCTCTGGCTTGGCAGTAGTGGTAATTATGCCGTGATCTTGCGGGGCGATTATGAAGAAGTCATTATCAGTAACACCACGTTAGACCCAGGGGGCAGTATTGATGTGAACGGTGATTCAATAAGCTCGATACCGCTTATCATTGAGGCGCAGGTAGAAACACTTATCATAGACAGCAGTATTATGGGCCGCATCCTTACTCAAAATGGCGGCGTAGTAGAAAACCTGAAGGTAAGGGACAGTATTATCGACGAGACGGACTCGGGCCAAACAGCCATACAGATGGTGCAAGGCGAGGTGGAATTAAAACGTGCAACCGTATTTGGAAAAGTGGATGTCAATCGACTATGGGCTTCAGATGTATTAATCACTGGCCTGGTTGATGTTAGTGATACGCAGGAGGGATGTTTCCGTTTTAGCGCTGCCCCAGAAGAAAGCCGCTTGCCCAGACAATACGAGTCTCATATTTTAAACGATGCTGCGCATATTCTTACCTCTCGCAATTTTGGTCAGCCTAGTTATGGTCAACTTAGCAAAACAGCCCCGCCAGAACTCCGCCGTGGAGCTGAAAATGGGTCTGAAATCGGCGCATTCAGCAGTCTGATCAACCCAATTAAATCGGACAGCTTAAAGGCCAAGGTTGATGAATATATGCCTTTTGGACTAATACCAATTTTTATTCAAGAAACATAGGGGTAAATACAATGGCCACAAAAGATATCTCCCGTTTATCATTCGATCCAGGAAAACATTATTCCAGCGTTCGCATGCAGCAAGGCAGGGTAATGATTGATGATGACTGGAATGAAAATGAACGTATTGAAAACGAAGACCGCCGCCGCGCAAGGGTAGAAATTGTGGGTCCCTCTGGCAGCCCGGACCGGGGATTTCGTATTGCCAATCCGGAAATTACGGCAGCGGGCTATATAGATTTCGAAATAGAACCAGGATGTTTCTACCTGGGCGGTTTGCGCCTGGAAATCGATCAAAAAGAGACCTACAGACTACAAAAAGACTGGTTGCAGCAGCCGAGTGATTTACACCTTACCCCTCAAGGTGAACGTTATGACCTGGTTTACTTGGAAGCCTGGCAGCAGCCAGTCGGAGCTATAGAAGACGGTGAACTATTTGAGGTTGCCTTGGGAGGGGCGGATACCTCGATGCGAATTCGTAATATGAATCGTGTAAGACTTGAACCGGGTGTTCAAGCCAATGATTGCAAAGATGCCTGGCAGAAACTAGTTGATGATTGGAAAGTGAATAAAAAGGGCACACTTAATAAAAAAAATGAAAGGGTGCCGGACGCGAGCCTTCAAGTCACATTTGTCGCAGGTGGAAATCCTGATGATTTTTGTACACCCCTTGCAGCCGGCGGATATCTTGGAGCGGAAAACCAGGCCATTCGTGTGCAAATAGTTGATCAAACCCACTTGACATGGGGATTTGACAATGCCGCTCCGCTATACCGGGTTTCGGTGAATGCAACCGGGGAAACGGTGACTCTGAAAACAGATCCGAAAGACCAGGCCCATTGGCCCCTTGCCGGACAGACTGTGGAAATATTACCCTGGTCGGCGGTGCTTCCGAATGGTGAAAAAATAGCCGAGATAGAGGGACATTTGAGTAAAGTCGAAAGCTCCTACAATCCGGATACGGGAGAGTTGACACTCACGAAACCTGTACTCGCCGATTTCGGCAAGGAATGGGCATCTCGCGACGATCACGGTGATTTGGAAGAATCTTCTTTTAATTTTTATATGCGGGTCTGGAACCGGGGGGCAGATCAAACTTCTCCTGAGAAGATTTCTTTCACTGTCGGCACGCCTCTACTTTTAGGTAATACTGGACTGAAAATTACTATTTCCGGAGATGAGCATGTTTCAGGAGACTATTGGATCATTGCCGCGCGCCCCGAGACTCCGAACAAAATTATACCATGGGAACTTGAGAAAGGTCTATCACCTAATGGTATGCGACGATTTTTTGCTCCACTGGTAATTATCCACTGGCATCCCGGTGGTGAAACGTCTGCAGATCCGGTTGTTTTGGATTGTCGAAAATATTTTCCGCCTCTAACAGGCATTAGCGCAGAGGATGTTAGCTTTGATAACAGCCTGTGTAACCTTCCTGATGCCGATACCGTCCAAGGCGCTTTAGATATTCTGTGTCGCCGTCACGGGGGTATTTGCAAGTTATCACCAATTCCGGGACAAGGATGGGGAAAAATTTTAGATCATATTAGCGACGGTGAAGATGTACATATTTGTTTTCAAGCAGGAATTTATCCAATTAAAAGTACCATAGTTTTTAAAAAATTAGGCCATATTAAAATCACGGGCTGCGGCTTCGGAACAAGAATCATTGCCCCAAAATCAGAAACAGCATTCAAATTTGAAAATTGCAAAAGTGTTGTTGTCAGAGATATTTATGCCGAAAGCGGCATAACAGGTTCCAGTGTAAAAACTGAAAACCTGAATGGCACGCTAACATTTTGCGCCTGCCCTTATGTTCAGGTTGAAAGTGTGTCGCTTAAGTGTGGGGCAGGATTCGAAAGAGCCGGTACCTGCATTAAAATCATTGACACTTGCGATAAAAACCCCAATCCGATTCGCATAATTCCTTTCATCACTGTACGAATCCAGCGCTGCAACTTGGAAGTTGGCCATCTGCAGACAGGTATCTTAGTAATTAATGGGTCTATGGTACATGTGGAAGAAAACTTGCTGCGGGTCAATAAAAGACGTAATTTTGGTTTGGGAAAATTACTGCAAAATAAAAAGTATAGAGCCCTGAATCGCAAACTTCTTATCTCTAATGCGCACATTGGGGAAAAAGCGCCTCCTGGAGTGATAACCAACACGACTATTTCGATACAGGGGCACGAGGTTCATTTCAAAACATATCAGTCACTGATTGAAGCATGGCCAGAGTTAGTTAAAAAGCTCTCTCCGAATGGGATAGCAAGCGATCGGGATTTGCTTCTGTATTTGTATAAGGTTGCTGATCGGCTCCTTGTAGATAACAATTTCAGGAAAAATTTTAACGCTTTTAAAAACTGGTATAGAGAAATAGAAAAACTGGAACATTCGATTGCATCACAAGGTATTGTTATAGGAGGAGTAATCGCTAAAGATATTCGGATTCTAAATAATTCTATTTATGGTGTGTTGCAAGGCATCCATTTAGGCGTAAGCCATCAAGGGTCTGCTATTGAACCACCTGACAAAGCCGGTACGGTCAGTATAAATAGCAACAACATCGAAGTAGATATAGTACCTGAGGCAACCCGTGACCGACATGGAATTTTTGTAGGGAACTGTGATAGCTTGATACTTGAAAACAATTACATCAAGATAAGACGATTGTATGAAATGAAGAATATTGACGTGGAGGCTATTCGAATTTATGGTTATCTCGGCCGCATGATGATTGTTCGTCAAAATCATCTGGTTAACGTCACAACTGGAATATATGTCAGACCGCTAAAAACGGAAGGCAAATCTCTTTGGATAGTAAGCTATAATATGGTGCCTAAAAGTGCAAAGGTCGTAGATGCACCCGATAGTGTGAAAAAGGAGCAAAATTATGCTTGACAAATAGATGTGAGGCTGATATGGAAAAAAATGTAATGCATAGTGTAATCCCGTGGTAGGGTAAGGTTATGAACGGCGGTTGACGGTACTCGGATTCGAACGGCCCACAAAGCCTATTAGCAAACGAGTTGCTAGATTCCAATGGTAAATATCGAGGGTTCGACTCCCGTGCTATGCTAGGGCGAGGAAATAAACCTCGCCCTTTATTTTCCTCCACATTATTTGAGATTTCTTTACCATTCTCTATTCCTCTTTCATAATACCATCAATTTATGTTTCTCGCTTTTTGTGTCACAAAAAGTTAGCAGAAATTTTTCCCGAAACAGTCGCATAAATTGTTTAGTGATCTGTAGTGATCTGGGGTTGGGCCATTCTAACCTGTTGAATTTTGTGTATTGATTGTGTATTGGGGTCGGACCACGGTAACTAAATGAAATTATGGAGATCAAGGTCGATTTTAAGGCTATTTTTGGTCTTAAACGGCCTATTTTGATATCGAAAAGGGGCTTTTAAAAAAAAACTCCATAACATAATTTTTGTCAAACGGCCCATTTCAGACCCCAAATGGCAACCATCCTTTAGGTCTATACTGTAAGTTCGGGGGGTCCGTTTACATTGACTTTTTTTGTGAGCGGGGAAAGAAATGGGGTCATTATGTTGCCAGTTTAGTTATGTTGTGAGTTTTGTATATACTTTTCTTTGAATATNNTCTTTGAATATCAAAATATATATTTTCTTTGAATTTAATTCTTATACTTGAGTTGTCATCAGAATACAAAAGAAATTGCATGACAATTAGCGCCTCAGTTTTATCTTCTCCCATATCTTAAATCTTTTTACTTCCTTCTCAGATCTTATTTTTCTGCAATAGACCAAATATCAGAGATCCAGGCAGAGAAAGGGGTCAAGTCTACTATTGACCCATGGCAGATAATAGGAGAAAGGGGTCAAGTCTACTATTGACCCATGTCAGATAAAATATTATATGTTACAG
>LGVF01021084.1_pt1 | contig 14342 bp, 14 predicted proteins | sample 469901 | NCBI WGS metagenome assembly LGVF01 (sample SAMN03893561, study PRJNA290197) | marine sediment metagenome | material: sediment; isolation source: combined push core samples #3730, #5133, and #5579 collected at Hydrate Ridge | place: Pacific Ocean: Hydrate Ridge | reverse complement strand
TGGAAAAGCATTCTAACCAAACAGGGGTTTGAAGTCATACCGGTCCTTGAGGGGCTTGGTTCCAATGACAAATTCGCCAAGATATTTGTGGAACATATCAAAGATGCCGCCCGGGACAATGGCATCAAGATAAAATAGTCACGTGGTAGCAATTTAGCTTTTTCAAAAGATAGCCGCTTGTTAGAGTCAATTTGTTTCACGAGGCTAAAATAATACGTCACTTCCAAGGCAGAGCCATCCCGCCAACGGCGGGACTGGCCCGGCCTAGAGGACTAGATTCACCATGAGACAATGAAGAATGGTAACAGGTTTGGGCTCTCTGTGGGGGCCCAGACCTTCTTGTTGGCCGTAGTACTTTGCACTGTTATCGTAGCTTCGACAGGGATGGGATACATAAAGATCTCCCCGATTGAGGTCTTAAGAATCATAGCCTCAAAGGTATGCGGGCATGAAAGGCTATTAGATGGTATTAATCATATCTTCCCCTATGTCGTCGTAGATGTTCGATTGCCTCGCATATTGACCGCAGCGATTGTCGGGGGAGGGCTTTCCATTGCAGGCACCATTTTTCAGGGAATACTTCTGAATCCCCTGGCCGATCCTTACACGCTTGGAATATCAGCCGGCGCTGCATTTGGCGCATCTATTGCCCTGTTGCTGAATGTCGGTTTTTTGGGGATATATGCCGTCCCCTTTTTTGCCTTTGTGGGTGCGGTTGCGACCCTGTTCGTTGTCCTGTATCTCTCTTCCTTCAATGGCCAGGTTTCATCGAACAATCTAATCCTGTCGGGAATCATTGTTGCGGCCATTTTGTCCGCAGGTATCAGCTTCATCAAGTATGTGGCTGACGAACAGGTCTCCGTTATCATCTTCTGGCTGATGGGGAGCTTTGGATCAAAGACCTGGGTCGATGTCTTCTTGACATCCCTTTTTGTACTGATAGGGTTCTTTGTCTTTGTCTTCTTTGCCAGGGATCTGAACATCATGTCGACAGGAAATCGATCTGCAGCCTCGCTTGGCGTTGAAACCAACAGGATCAGGGTCATTCTCCTTGTAACCGCCTCGCTCATCACGGCGGTGTGTGTTTCTGTCTCAGGGATCATCGGTTTTGTCGGCCTGATCGTCCCCCATCTCATGCGCTTTTTGGTGGGGCCGGATAACAGGAAACTGCTTCCTGCATCCGCCCTGGCCGGGGCCACCCTGCTTCTTTGTGCCGACACGATCACAAGGGCGGTCCTGCCTACAGAAATACCCATAGGCGTTCTAACGGCCCTCATCGGCGGGCCATTTTTCTGTTATATCTTCCGTCAAAGGCAAATCGCGAGGATGATGGGATAATACATGGGATTCGAGATCAACCGTATCCGTTTTTCATATGGCAATAACATGGTGCTGCATGATCTTTCCATAAAAATGGAACCCGGAAGGTTCTACGGAATTGTTGGACCCAACGGATGCGGCAAGACAACCCTTCTGGACATACTGGTCAGGGACAAGAAGCCGGAGTCCGGGACAGTCAGGTATAATGGGAAAGGTTTAGGCGAATACACAAGAAAAGACATGGCAAGGTCCATAGCCCTTGTCCCGCAGGACTTCTATATCCACTTTCCTTTTACGTTAGAGGAAATCATCCTGATGGGAAGGCACCCCTATATCTCAAGGTTTTCTTCCCCTTCGGCAGACGACCTTGAGATCGTCAGTGCAGTGATGGCCGAAACCGGGATTGAGAGATTTGCCCGCAGGTACGTCACCGACCTGAGCGGCGGGGAAAAACAGAGGGTGGTTTTTGCACGGGCCCTGGCACAGGACACGCCCGTTTTGATCTTGGACGAGGCTACATCCAATCTGGATATCAAATACACACTGGACCTCTTGAATATTGCGGAAAGCAGGGTCAGGATTGAAGGAAAAACAGTGATTGCCGTCATGCAAAACCTGAATCTCGCAGCACTCTATTGCGATTACCTGATCTTCATGAAAAAGGGAAAAATGGTGGCCCACGGCGATATTGATAAAGTGCTTAACGAGCAAAACATACAAACCGTATTCGGCGTGGAATCAAAGGTCCACTTTGAGCCGTATTCAAACTCGAAACGGGTGGTATTTAAGAGCGGGAGAGACACAGAAGGGCAAGTATCTCAGTAGAACCATGTGCAGATGAAGAGAATCGTGATTTATATGCTGCTATTGACCCTGTTCCGGGTTGCAGGTGCGGCCTTTGCAGGCTCCATCATAATCGACAAGTCCGGCAACACGGTTCTGGTTCAAAAACCGTTTACAAGGATCATTTCATTATATGGGGCTCATACGGAAAACCTGTTTTCACTCGGCCTTGATGAAGAAATTATTGGTGTATCCAAAAACGAGGCCTATCCGCCAAAGGCTTTAACAAAAGCGGTCTTCAGCTATCATGACGACGCAGAAAAATTCCTGGCTGCGCATGCCGATCTAGTACTCATAAGGCCTATGATCGGCCTTGGATACAGAAGCCTGGTTAAAAAGCTCAAAGATGCGGGCATCACTGTTGTTTCACTCCAACCACGGGATGTGCACGAAATGTACGACTATTGGAAGGCATTAGGGACCCTGACCGGAAGAGAGGACCAGGCCACGAAAATGATAAAGGGATTCCAGGCACGTCTTTCGGCTGTCCGGTCGGTAGTCGAAACCATTCCAAAGAAGCAGCAAAAAAGGGTCTATTTTGAGGCCATACACAGTAAAATGAAGACGTTTGCCCCAACGTCTATGGCCATTTTTGTCCTGGAAGCGGCAGGAGGTGTAAACGTTGCTGATGATGCTGTATCCATCAGGGGTACCAACATTGCAGCCTACGGTAAGGAGCACATCCTGTCACACGCAGATGAGATCGACGTTTATCTTGCTCAAAACGGTACTATGAATCACGCAACAATCATGGGCATAAAGGAAGAAGGCGGTTTCAAAGCTATCAAGGCAGTGAAAAATGATCAAGTATACATCATCAATGAAATGACGGTATCCAGGCCAACGCTCAGGTTATTGGAAGGCATCTGTGAAATTGGAAAAATATTGTATCCCGACAGGTTTGTCAGGTAATCGGTTACCCCCTCTCCCCTGGCGGGTCAGGGTCCGGAAAGGGGTAACTCATTAAAGGATTAGTCATAGCAGGCACCCACAGCGGGACGGGAAAGACAACCATTTCCCTTGGCCTTATCGCTGCGTTTAAGAGGCGGGGCCTTAATGTGTGCGCCTTTAAGGTGGGACCGGATTTTATCGATCCGGGTTACCACAGCCGGATCTCCGGTAACGTGAGCAGAAACCTGGACGGATGGATGCTCACAGAAGATTATAATAGGGACACCTTCCGGAAATATGCGAGGGCATCCGACCTCGCCGTCGTAGAAGGCGTGATGGGCCTGTTTGACGGTTATGACGGCAGGAGCGAAGCGGGGTCAACAGCCCAGATGGCCAAGTGGCTTAAGCTCCCTGTGCTTCTTGTGGTGGACGCAAGGTCTATGGCACGAAGCGCAGCCGCCCTGGTCTGCGGGTTTGAGGACTTCGATCAAGACGTTGACTTTGCAGGAGTTGTGTTTAACCGGATTGGAAGCCGTACACACCTGGCATATCTGAGAGAGGCCGTGGCTGACAGGTCCAGGATGCACTGTCTTGGGGGGCTGCCGCGAGAACCTCTTCTATCATTGCCGGAAAGGCATCTCGGCCTTGTCACTACTGACGAGAACCCACTCTCATCAAATTATATTGACACCCTTGCCGACATAGTGGAAAACTCCCTCGAACTGGAAGCTATTTTGAGTGGTCTTTCGGATGTTCCTGACAAACAGGTGGAAAAACATCCTGATATGGATGAGTTGTACACTGCACGCATAGGCGTGGCTAGAGACGAAGCATTCTGCTTTTACTATCAGGACAACCTGGACATACTCGAATCCTCTGGCGCTGAACTTGTCTTCTTTTCACCCCTTCGGGATAAACTCCTGCCGCAGGGAATCAGCGGGCTCTATCTGGGTGGCGGCTACCCCGAGTTGTTTGCCCGGAGACTGTCGGACAACGCATCATTGAGGGGTGAAATCAAGGAACTGGGAGAAAAAGGCTTTCCCATCTATGCTGAGTGTGGCGGGTTCATGTTTCTCTGCCGGGGTATTCAGGACACGGAGGGAGACTTCTACCCCATGGCAGGTGCATATCCATTTGCTGTGCGCATGCTTTCCAGGCTGAAGTCCTTGGGGTATAGAGAGGTTTGCCTGGCTTCGCGCTGTCCCCTTGGAATCCCGGGGCAGGTGATTCGAGGGCACGAATTCCATTACTCTGAGATGATTGAAGGGCCAGGGGATGTGCAGCATGCCTACAGGATTATGGATCGGAGAGGCGATGATAAGTATGCAGAAGGTTTTTTGGTGAAAAATACCCTGGGGAGCTACGTACACCTCCATTTTGGCAGTAACCCTGGTGTTGCCAAAAACTTTGTTCGCCTCTGTTGGGAAAAAGGCAACGCTCAAGAAGTTCGGGGAGATTTTCTGAAATTGAAAAGTAACAAAAAGCGATGAAGCCATACGAAATTGAAAAAGAAAGCTTCAAGCTCATAGAGCACGAGGCCGGTGTGCATGGATTTCCGCCGGACCAGTGGAGTATTGTCAGAAGGATGATCCACACAACGGCCGATTTTGACTATATCCATACAGTTCGATTTCATCCCGAGGCAATTCAGGCCGGCATAGACGCAATCAGGCAGGGCAAGAACATCATCACCGACACGGAAATGGCTATGGCTGGAATCCGCAAGGCAGAGCTGGAACCTTTTGGAACAACGGTTGTGTGTTTCATAAATCACCCCGGCGTTATGTACCAGTCAAAACAAATGGGAATTACCCGCGCTGCAACCGCTGTTGAACATGCCATTTCCCTCATGGAAGATGGTATTTACGCAATTGGAAATGCCCCAACAGCCCTGTTCAGGCTACTGGAGTTAATGGAACAGGGTTTGTGTGTTCCCCCTGCCCTGGTGATCGGTCTCCCAGTGGGTTTCGTGAATGCTGCTGAATCAAAGGCCGCTCTCATGAAACTCGACAGACCCTTTATTTCGAATGTCGGCCGTAAAGGGGGGTCTAATGTGGCTGCCGGGGTGGTAAACGCACTGATCAAACTTGCTTTGAAGGAAGCCGTATGATGAAACAGAAAACAGGCAAGCTCTTTGGAGTCGGGGTGGGTCCTGGTGATCCGGAACTCATATCATTAAAGGCGGTTCGTATTCTCGGGAGCGTTCATATGATCTTTGCAGCAGCATCGCCCAAGAACAGTCACAGTCTTGCGATGAGGATTGCCCGTCCCTATTTTCCTCCAGGAACTCCGGTCATCAGGCTTTCCTTTCCCATGACGACAGACAGGAAGACTCTCAAAGAGTGCTGGAGACAAAACACCGGCATCATCACAAAGGAGCTTGAACAGGGCAAGGACGTTGCCTTCATCACACTGGGAGATCCTTTGACGTATTCGACCTACGGGTATATTGTTCGGGAGATGAAAAAGATTGCACCGCATATCAGGATCGAGACTGTTCCCGGCATCACATCCTACCAGGCAGCGGCGGCTCTGGTTCATACCCCTCTCGCCGAAGGGGAGGAGTCCCTGTTGGTTCTTTCAGGGGCAAAAGGGGGCGAACAGCTAAGAAGGCTCGGCCCTCAGGTGGACAATATAGTGTTGCTGAAAACCTACCGACATTTCGAAGACATCTATTCGGCCCTCAAGGAGATGGATGCGGTGGACACCACAACCGGTATATCGTGCTGTGGGCAGCCAGACGAAAATGTCGCAACCGATATCAGGGAAATGGTTCACAAAAAGCCAAATTACTTCACACTGCTTATCATAAAGAAGAAAAGAAGTTGAGAACAGGCGCACCTTCGCAAACAAAGAGAGAGATCGGAATAGCAATCTTAGTGTTTTCGGTCACGTTCTCGGCCCTTTCTTTTTTCAACTATCATAACCCTGCCGTAAGCTGGCCGGCCCTAATGAAAGGCCTCCTCTGGCCCCTTATGAGGCTTATGGTTCTCATTGCTATCGGGCTTTTGGTAGGCAACATCATAGAGGGACTGGGATGGGTCACCAGAATTGCCTCTCTTTCCCGACCGATGATGAGATTCGGACACATGTGTGACTATAGTGGAGCCGCCTTTACCACTGCTTTTTTTTCGGGCGTAGCGGCAAATACCATGCTTTTAAGCTACTACAAGGAAAAGAAGATCACGAAAAAAGAGCTGTTTCTGTCCAACTTTATTAACGGGCTTCCTGCCTACTTCCTGCATCTTCCCACCACCTTTTTTATTATCTTACCCCTTACAGGAGTTGCAGGCGCGCTTTATTTGTTCCTCACATTCCTGGCAACGTTGTTCAGGACACTTTGTTATTTGCTTTACGGTCGTTTTTTCCTAAGTCCTACCCAATGCACTGCAACCCTGACACTACCAAGCAAAAAAAGCTGGACTGATGTGTGGAATAACATCAGGCAAGAACTCCCGGGGCGTTTTTTGAAGATTGCCGTTTATGTGATTCCCATTTTCGTATGTGTCTTTATAGTTAATCAGCTTGGGTTTTTTCAATGGCTTCGCCAGTCTACCGCAAGCCTTATCACCTCACAGATCATGCCTGTGGAAGCGGTCTCTGTCGTCATCTTTAGCCTGGCAGCGGAATTTACATCAGGTTTTGCAGCAGCAGGGGCCCTTTTGCAAGCAGGAGCTCTGACCGTAAAACAGACTGTTCTGGCCCTTTTGATCGGAAACATCATTTCCTTTCCCGTGCGTGCCCTGCGCCACCAACTGCCGCGGTATGTGGGGATTTTTTCACCCAAACTTGGGACTCAGATGCTGTTAATAGGCCAGGGTTTTCGCATCTTGAGTATTTTCTTAGTCGCTTTGCTCTATCTCTTTTTGGGATGAATTTTGTAGTTTCTCAAAAACTCCGTGGAGATCTCCTAAAATGCCACATAGGCGGAAACTGCGATCAGGCTTTACCACAGGCACGGCAGCCGCTGTCTCCGCAAAAGCAGCCATGATGCTTCTTGTGGAAGGTAAAGCCCCTGATTCAGTCCGTCTAACCCTTCCCCGTGGGGACACACTCAAGGTTCCAATCAATGGCAGCAGGTTCGTTGGGGGAAAAGCGGAATGTACCGTCATAAAAGACGCTGGTGACGACCCTGACGTGACCCACAGGGCCGTTATCGGTGCCAGGGTCTGGATGGTGGATAACGTTCAGGGCAGCAACGAGGTTTTCATGATGGCCGGAGAAGGAGTAGGTATTGTAACCAAGCCCGGCCTGGAGGTGGGTGTGGGGAAACCTGCTATCAATCCTGTGCCGCGGGAGATGATCCGGGCAGCAGTCAGGGAAGTGCTGGGATCATCTCCAGGTAGGCAAAGCAAGGACCTTTTCGTAGAGATCTTTGTGCCGGAGGGTGTGGAGATAGCCAAAAAGACCATGAATGCAAGACTTGGAATCGTTGGAGGTATCTCCATCCTGGGAACAACGGGTATTGTTCGTCCTCTGTCCCACGAGGCCTATAGGGCGACGATCCGATCTGCCCTTTCTGTGGCAAGAGCTACGGGCCTGCGAAACATTGTTCTGACAACCGGCCGCCGGAGCGAGAGATTTGCCCAGGCCCTCTTCAACGAGAACCCTGAGGAGGCCTTCGTACAAATCGGAGATTATTTTGGATTCTCTGTAGAGGCATCAATAAAACAGGGGCTTGAAGATATTGTCCTTGCCGTGTTCTTTGGCAAGGCAATCAAAATAGCCCAGGGATTTCATTACACCCATGCAGCCAAGGCGCAGATGAGCATGGAAAGGCTGGCAGGATGGACGCTGGAGGCAACTGGCGAAAGCGGCCTTGCAAGACAGATAAGAGATGCAAACACGGCACGACAAGCCCTGGGCCTTGTCCGGAATGACTATCCTGCCGTGGTCAGTGTGGTGGGAAAGATGATGCTCCACTCTGCCCGGAATCTTGCCGGTACACATTCCAGTGTAGGCGGTGTTATCTTCGATTATGATGGCCAAGTGCTGTTTGAGTCAGTGAAGACATGAGGGCTACAGCGTGATTCCAGTCCACGTAATCGGGATGGGCCTTGGCCCAGAGGATCTGACGGGCAGGCACCTGAAAATAATTGGACAGGCTCAACTTCTGGTAGGGGGACGCCGACACCTGGCCTGTTTCAGGGACCACCCTGCCAAGAAGAAGGTCATTGCCGGAGATATGCCGACTCTTGTCAGGCAGATCAAGACCCAGATGAAGGGCAAGCAGATTGTTGTCCTAACATCAGGAGATCCTAATTTCTTTGGCATCGGGCCTTTATTGGTCACTTCACTTGGGGCGGAAAATGTTGTGATCCATCCCAATATTTCCAGTGTTGCAGCGGCCTTTAGCCGGATCAAAACCTCCTGGCAGGATGCCGTGGTCGTAAGCCTCCATGGCGAACGCCCTGAAAAGCCTTTCCTTGACGCTGTGGCAAAAAATGACAAGGTGGCCGTACTCACGGACCCTAAGAAGACACCCGCGTGGCTGGCCCGACAATTGATTAAGGCTGGACACGAAGACCTCACGATGTGCGTTTTGGAAAATCTCGGCATGCCTGGGGAGCAAGTTGCCTGGTATTTGCCGGCAGAAGCTGCAAGTAAGGAGTTTGCGGCACTAAACGTTGTTATTGTGCTAAAACCGTGTATTACTGAACCGCAAAAGCGAGCGCATTTCCCGCAGCTTGCTGCTGGGTTAGCGAGCGAATATGAAAATGGCAAACTTCATTACGGTCGAAGATTCCCCGCAGCTTGCTGCGGGGAGCTTCAAACACGGCCGGGAACTCGCCTTCACCTCAAGGATCACGCAAGACTTCACCTCGGCATGCCCGAAGTGTGTTATCATCATGAAGCAGGTCTCATAACCAAAGCAGAGGCCAGGGCCATCTCCATATCCAAGCTTCGCCTCTGGCCGGGCCTCGTCTTGTGGGACCTTGGAGCCGGAAGCGGATCAGTGTCCCTTGAGGCCTCGCTCTTGCTCAATGGCGGCAGGATCATTGCCGTGGAACAAGACCCGGAACGGGTTAGTCATATTCAGCAGAACAAGAAGCAATTCAAGGTCAGGAACCTTGATATTGTTGAGGCCAAATTGCCGAGTGGTTTGAAGGATCTTCCCCCACCTGATCGTATCTTTATCGGAGGAGGAGGAAAAGACCTGTTGCAGATTATCAAGGCCGCAGAGGAATATCTGACACCGGGCGGAGTCATTGTAATAAATACAATCCTGTTTGCCAGTCTCAACGATGCCATTACAACCTTGCAAGGACTTGGATTTTCAACTGAGGTGACCCAGGTACAGATTAACCGGGGAAAGGGAATGCCGTCCGGCGAGAGACTGGAGGCCCTGAACCCTGTCTGGATCATCAGCGGCATCAGACAGAAAGGAACTTCGGTGTGAACACCAAAGAAGCATCAAGCAACGAACCACGGAGCACGGACCACGGACCACGGACCACCAGTATCCGGCACCCCATTATCTTTGTCGGTGCAGGGCCGGGAGACCCTGAGCTGATCACCGTGAAGGGGAAAAAGGCACTCGAAGGCGCAGATCTAATTGTCTATGCAGGGTCCCTGGTGCCAGACCCAGTGCTCAAGTGGGCAGATCCTGATGCCATCAAGATCAACAGCGCACCTTTGGCCCTTGATGAGATCATTGCCATGATGTGCCAGGGCCATGAAGAAGGAAAACGGGTCGTCCGTCTACACTCGGGAGACCCAAGCCTTTATGGCGCTATCCAAGAACAGATTGCAGAACTGGAAAAGCGGTCTGTGCCTTATGAGATTATACCCGGTGTGACGGCTGCCTTTGCGGCTGCAGCGGCCATGGGTCAGGAATACACGATCCCCGAAATCGCACAAACCCTTATCCTTACGCGCATGACCGGAAGGACTAAGGTTCCACAAAGCGAGTCCCTGAAGAGTCTGGCTGCCCACAAGACTTCAATGGCCATATATCTGAGCATCTCTATGATCCAGGAGGTATCGAACGTCCTGCAGGCATCATACGGAGAAAACACCCCTGCCGTGGTTGCCTACCGGGTGAGCCAGCCTGATCAGAAGATCATCCATACCAGGATAAAGGACCTTGGGGAAGTCATCCGGAGGGAAGGAATCACAAGACAAGCATTGATCATAGTGGGAAGGGTGTTAGAAGTGAAGGAGGCCGGGTTGGAAGCAAGGTCAAAGCTTTACGACGAATCTTTTTCTCACCGTTTCAGGAAATGACAGACTTTGAAAACAACAGTTATTTAGTCCCCATCCCTAAGTATGCCGTGTGGGCGATCACGCCTAAGGGAAGAATCCTTGCCGGCAAGATCCGGCAACGTCTTGATAGCGCAGATTGCCACATCCCCTTGCACTTGAAGGGCCACGACGATCATTGTGTAGGATTTGAAAACTTCAAGGCCCATGTATTATCATCCTTCTGTCATTACAAGGGCCACATCTTTATTATGGCTACCGGTATCGTGATCAGGATTATTACGCCGCTTATCAAGGATAAGACGGTTGATCCTGCGGTGGTGGTGCTGGATGAGAAGTGCAATCATTGTATCAGCCTGCTTTCAGGACACTTGGGCGGCGCAAATGAACTGGCAAGACAAGTCGCCCAAATTGTTGGGGCTGTGCCGGTTATTACCACGGCTACGGATGCAAATGATGTTCCCAGTATAGAACTTATAGCTGAAGAGCTTGATCTCGTCATAGAGAACCCCGCTGCAATCAAGTTCATTAACATGGGATTCCTTAGAAAAGAGACGATAGAAGTTCTTGATCCATTCAGGTTTTTGAGGGATTCGTTGCCGGCAGCCATGTTTACTCGGTATTTTCGGACAATCCACTCTCACCCTGCCCCTTCCCCCACGGGGGAGAGGGGGGATGCTCAGCCTCTGATATATGTGGGTGATGAAATCAAAGAACTTCCGCCCGCTTGCCTGGTCTTAAGACCTCGCATCCTTGTCGCGGGCATAGGCTGCAATCGAGGCACAGGCAAAGAAGAAATCAACGGGTTCCTGTACGAGGTCTTGCACAAACACAAACTTTCAGTAATGAGTCTATGCAGGCTGGCCACGATTGATATCAAAAAGGATGAGAAGGCGCTGGTTTTGCTGGCCAAGGAATTGCATCTTCCGATCATATTTTACTCATCAGAAGAACTCAACCGGGTCAAAGGGCTTCAGAGCCCTTCAAGACTCGTAAGGAAACATACCGGAGTTGAAAGCGTATGCGAAGCAGCAGCATTGCTGGGGGCAAAGACAACCCAACTGTTAGTGGCAAAACAGGTGGCAAAAAACGTAACAGTGGCCGTGGCCAGAACCGTCTGTATGTAGTTGGTCTGGGGCCGGGTGATCCGGCTTACCTTTCGGAAAGGGCTGTTGAGGTGTTACATTCGGTCCAGGTGGTCGTTGGATACAAGACCTATATCACGCTAATTGAGGCTCTGCTTGTAGGCAAGGAAGTCGTTTCCACTGGGATGCGAACGGAAATGGATCGCGTCAACATAGCCCTCGATCATGCTTTTCAGGGCCGGGATACGGCCATTGTGTCGAGCGGTGATGCGGGCATCTATGGCATGGCAGGCCTTGTGCTGGAGATGTGCCGGCAAAAACACCTTCGAGTTGCCTTGGCAGCAAGGACCTCGGCGGGTGTGCATGACGTTATACTGGAAATAGTCCCCGGCATCCCTGCGCTCTGTGCGGCTGCCGCGCTTGTAGGAGCACCCTTGATGCACGACTTTGTTTCCATCAGTCTAAGCGACCTGCTCACGCCATGGGCAGTTATTGTCAATCGGCTAACGCATGCCGCAAAGGCAGATTTTGTCCTTGTCTTGTACAACCCGAAGAGCAAGAAACGGGACTGGCAATTGAGGACCGCACAGGAAATCCTTCTCAAATATCGGGACAAGGACACACCGGTGGGGCTGGCGAAAAAGGCCATGCGGCCAGGCCAGCAAGTGCATATTGCGACGCTCTCTGAAATGCACACGATGGATGTGGACATGCAGACCATTATGATTGTTGGAAACAGCAAATCGTATGTCTTTGAAGACCTCATGATTACACCAAGAGGGTATCTGGATAAGTATCCGACCGACAACTCATGACATTACACAATGCCCCGTCCATGGCCCCCTGTTTAGCCGTCTTTGGAACTGCATCAGAGGTGGGAAAAAGCATTACGGCAACGGCAATGTGTCGCATCTTGGCCAAGCTGGGTCTGAGGGTTGCGCCATTCAAGGCACAGAACATGTCGAATAACTCAGGCGTGACGCCGGAAGGCGGGGAGATGGGCCGTGCCCAGGTTGTTCAGGCAGAAGCCGCAGGCATTTCCCCCCACGTGGATATGAACCCGATCCTGTTGAAACCATCCAGCGATACCGGATCCCAAGTTGTTGTACTGGGCGAGGTCTTTGGGAATCGAGAGGCATCGGCATACCATCAAGACAAGATGTTTTTGTTCAAGACCGCTTGTCAAGCCCTTGACCGGCTGCGCGAGGCGTATGACCTGGTCATTATGGAAGGTGCAGGTTCGTGTGCCGAGGTAAACCTGGCGTCCCACGACATAGTAAACTTCCGCATGGCCGAATATGCCGGCGCCCCTGTAATCCTGGTGGCTGATATCCACCGCGGAGGCATATTTGCACAGTGCGTGGGGACCCTGGAGTGTCTCCCCCCTGGCCGGCAGGACAAGATCATAGGATTTCTGATCAATCGGTTCCGTGGGGAAGCCAATCTTTTCATGGACGGCATTCGTTGGATCGAGGTAAAAACCGGCAAGCCGGTGCTGGGGCTTGTTCCATGGTACAGGGATATCCACATCGAGGCCGAGGATTCGGTTGTTATAGAAAATCCGGTTGATCCTCCCACCCCCAAAGCGGATGAGTGCGCAATAGCTATCATACGACTTCCCCATATCTCCAACTTTACCGATTTCGATCCCCTGCTTCGGGTAAAAGACCTGACAATCTCCTTCTTGGAAAAAGCAACAGATCTATCTTGCTACCGCGCCGTTATCCTGCCGGGCTCCAAGAACACTCTCTCGGATCTGGGCTGGCTGGTAAGTTCCGGTTGGGCAGAGGTACTGACTTCTTATAAGGAAAACGGCGGTTACCTGTTGGGCATCTGCGGTGGATATCAGATGCTTGGCCACAACATAGGCGACCCTGAAGGGCTGGAAGGAAGGCCAGGGAGTACGACTGGACTGAAGTTCCTCCCTGTCGAAACTACCTTGACAGCGCCTAAGACCACCACACGAACTCGCTTTTTCTGTGAAGGCGTTGAAGGCGAAGGATACGAGATCCACATGGGAAAAACTACTCTGCTTGGCGGGAATCCCCTGTTCAAGATCCTTAGCCGAAATGGCACAGCTTGCAGTGACTCAGATGGATGCGTGTCACCTGATGGCAATGTCCTTGGGACCTACGTGCATGGCCTCTTTGACAATCCCCAGGCGCTCCGGCAATGGCTTTCCGGAGTCGGCCTTGAAGGGCTTGAGGTTGACGAACAATACGGATTGCGGTTTCGGGATCAACAATATGACTTGCTGGCGCAACATTTTCTCAGACACCTTGAACTTGAGCCTATCATTAAGGCTGTGGGAATCGAGCAGTGAAAGATACACTCTTTGTCACTGGTGGCTGTCGCAGCGGTAAGAGCGGATTCGCCCTGGGGTATGCTAATGACCGTTTCAAACAAAAGGTCTTCATCGCAACCTGTTGCGAGAAGGACAAGGAGATGCAGCAGCGTATCAGGGAACATCAAAAGGCCCGGGGGCATGATTGGCAAACCCTTGAGGTTTCGACCTCATTGCCCGAGGCAGTCGCCTCTCGCAGCGGGAAAGCGGATGTAATCCTCGTGGACTGCCTGACCCTGTGGGTAAGCAGTCTCATGGCAAAGGAGGGATCACAAGAAGAGATCCTGGCTCATACAGATGCACTCACACATGCGATCTGCAAGGCCCCATGTTCTGTGATTCTGGTATCAAACGAGGTCGGATGCGGGATCATCCCTGAAAACAGACTGGCCAGGAGGTTTCGGGATGTGGCCGGATTGGTGAACCAGAAGGTCTCGGGATGCGTCGACAGGGTTGTATGGATGGTGGCAGGGATCCCGGTTCCGATCAAGGGAATGCGTTTTTGATCTGAAACTCCACCGTTTCTGTGGCGGACCGGGAGTTCATGGTAACAAAAAAAGGGGCTTGGCTAACGCCATAACCCCTTGATTTAACTGGTAGGCACGGCGAGATTTGAACTCGCGACTTCTACCGTGTCAGGGTAGCGCTCTCCCCCT
>LGVF01039202.1_pt1 | contig 14357 bp, 20 predicted proteins | sample 469901 | NCBI WGS metagenome assembly LGVF01 (sample SAMN03893561, study PRJNA290197) | marine sediment metagenome | material: sediment; isolation source: combined push core samples #3730, #5133, and #5579 collected at Hydrate Ridge | place: Pacific Ocean: Hydrate Ridge | reverse complement strand
ATGGCACTTTCAAGCATTTCAGTATATTCAGTTATCTCACCGCCGACGATGGTCTTGAAACCAGCTAAGATAGATTTTCATTTCGCTACCATCTTTTATTTAGATATTCATGCCGTTATATATTTATAATAGAAAGTTACATTTCTTTTTGATACTTATTCATAAGATATACGCTTAATATATTGTATAGCAGAAAAACACAAACTGTAGCAAGTGTTACCCAAAGGGGAGCATTAATAATAATCGTTAAATATGCGATTCCCATGATAAACCATTGAATAATATCTGCGGCCTTTGCCTTTGCTCGATTGCGAATTATAGTGTTTCTTTCATCTTTAAATTCAATTTCACCTTTTTTCATAAATTTAGGTTCTTTTTGTTCTAAATGTATCATAAATATATTAGCAATACTTATCCCGAATAAACCTGCACTAATTGCAACAAGCAGTCCTGAAAATGATTTTAATTCTACTTTGAAGTAATAAGTTACAACTGTTAAGGCGATTGCAAGTATCAAAGTAACGATATAAAATGATTTTTTCTTTAACATGATTCTTCCTCCTCATAAATAAAAATTTCTTCAAGTGACATATCAAAATAACGTGCAATTTTGAATGCTAAAATAATTGATGGATTATAGCGCCCATTTTCTAACGAACTAATAGTTTGCCTAGATACTTCCAACTCAGCAGCAAGGTTTTCCTGTTTAATCCCTCGTTGCTTTCTAATTTCTTCCAATCTATTTTTCATTACTTTGCTCCTTTCATCGATATGTGGAAAGTTAACTTTACATCACTAATATAGCACTAACTTCTACTGGTGTCAAGTTAACTTTCCATAAATATGCATAATAATTGCAGACCGTTTTTCAAGTCTGCTAAGGGAAATATAAATGTTCCTATACACGATTTTATTCTAGTATTTACGAATTATAAACATAATTTAGTGCTTATATCCTATCGTACTATTCATGGCGAATAACGCGATTCATATTGTTTTTATCATCTTACAGTAAAGCGGTTTTATTTGATGCAAGGACAAATGCTCATTATCTTCTCCGATGGAGATGAATTTTTATTGGTTTTTAATGATTATAATATTAATCAAGCAGAATTGGCCATAAAAAGAATTAATAATAAAATTGACGAGTTCAATATGAAAGAGTGATCATAAATATAAGTTAAGCGTCAGTGTGGGGATAGAAGAGTCTGACGGAATATCTACCATGCATGAATTAATAAAAATGCAGATGAAAAAATGTATTATGAAAAAAGGAATTCTCTGTACTTCATTGCTACGATAGGATTACTACTTATAAAAAAGAAGATGAACAATAGTACGATTAAGGTTAGAGCTAAAGTAAATAGATTAATTAAAAGAAGCAGAGTAATATTGGTAGATCAAAGAGGTGAGGGGATTATTTCGCAAGCAATATCCATATTGACAGCCGTGGTATTAGGTAGTTTGTTATTAATGGGTCTATATAAATTGTTATAAGATGTTAGTTCAGCTTAATTGCAAAGTAGTTTTCAAACACTCTTTTATTCCTATATGTTTATCAATAAATACACTCATTATAAATACACTAGTATAGATCAATAACAATATAAAAATATCGAAATATTGAGGTATATCACTATTTAGAACTTTAGCTATATTTATTGCACTACTTCCAATGTTTAAAATTGAATGTGAAATAATCGCTGGTATTAAGGATTTTGTATAACAAGCAATTAAACAAAATACAATCCCATATACAAAAGCGGTGCAACTCTGTATAATGTCCATATGTAATACACCAAATATCGCTGAGCATAATAGAATTGCGGCACTTCTGTTCTTTAATTTCTCTTGTAATACACTTAATAACGCCCCTCTAAAAAGAATTTCTTCAATTAAAGGTGCCACTAAAACACTTAATAGTAAAGAAATAAATATATCTTGTATATTCTGTTTATTAGAAAATTGTTCAAATTCAATTTGAAATATACTAATTATATTTGCAACGGTTCCTGAAACTGCAAGAGTAATAAAGCCTCCAAATACACCTGCAAATAGCATTTCTTTTCTAAATATAAATATATTTTTTATTTTACAATACATTATATTATACCTCATCAATTTATTATTAATTCTCCTTTTCTGGTCCTATTTTATGACCTTAAGGAATCTGTCCAATCAAGTGTAACATAAATCCATTCTTCTTTAAATGGATTCATGTTACACTTCAGTAAGGAAGTTAAATATATAGATTAAATGTAAAATATAAAGGAGAATTATGATTACATTTTTAATGATTATAAATAATGATGAAAAACGAACAAAACTTGAAGAGATATACATTCATTATCATAAGGATTTATTTATAACTGCATATTCAATTCTTAAGGATTATCAAGAAGCAGAAGATGTAGTTCAAAGAATGATTATTAAACTTCATAATAATTTAGAAAAAATATCTGATATAAAGTGTAAGAAAACAAGGGCTTATCTGGTTACTATAATAAGGAACCTTTGTTATGATATCTTTAATCAGAAAAAGAAAGTTGTATTTATTACTCAGGATGAGTTAGATAAAATAGGCATTGAAGATGAAGTAACTCTTGATGAGCATGTTATAAAAGTAGAAGATAGTAAAGAAATGGCAAATTATTTTAATGAGTTATATAAACCCTATGCAGATGCAATTATGCTTAAGTTTTATTACGAATTATCAATATCAGAAATAGCTATAATACTAAATATAACAGAAAATAATGTAAGTGTAAGAATTAATAGAGCATTAAAGACGTTAAAAGATATCCTTGAAGAAAAGGGGGATTCACTTGAAAAAATTAACTAAAGAAGAACGTGAGCACATTTATAAGATGAATGAAACAGTCTTATATGATATCGGCTATGAACATGTAAATAATGTTTGTGAAGAGACCGATAGATTGCTTGAAGAGTATAAAGATATCAAGGTACTAGAAAGCCTAGATGAATGGTTTAAAGGTTATCTAAATAAATATGATAAAAAGACAAGACGTAATAAAATCAAAAGAATTTCATTACAAATTGGCAAACGAGTAGCGATGGTTCTTGTTGCACTAACTATTATCACTGCAACTTTAACTGTAAGTGTAGAAGCGTTTAGAATTAGATTATTCAATATGATTATAGAAATAAATAAAGAGTTCAGTACTACCACGTTTGATGAGAATCATAGTGTAGATTATTTAAATGAGCTTCCAGAAGAGTGGAGTGATTTTTATTATCCGACATTTCTGCCTGAAGATTATCAGTTTGCAAATGCTTTTGATACAAACGGTACTAAATATATACTTTTTAATAATAGTAAAATGGAAGAATTGTATTTTGTACAAGGATTAATAGTTGCAGATTTTCAGTTAAATTCAGAAAATAGTAATGTAGTGGAAGTAGATATTAATGGTATGGAAGGAATAATAATTATTAAAGATAAGTCAAATATCATAAATTGGCACAATAATAATCAAAGTTTTTATATTCAAGGAAACGTTGATAAATCAACACTTCTAGAAATTGTTGAAAGTATATTAAAAAAATAAACAATGAAGCAACAAAAAAGTTTCAAAAAAAGTGTAAGAAAACTCCCTTTTCTCAGGTTATATATATAGAGCCTAAAGAAAGGGAGTGTTAAATTATGCAAATATAAAAAGTTCTGATGTTATGTTTAATTTTAATGGTGTTATCTGTACCGGTTTATGCTAGTGATAATACAGAATTACAAGAAGAAAATATAAATGTTGTAAGTCCTAGATTTTCAAATATTAGTGTGTTTTATAATGCTTTTGAAATTACTAAAAGTGAAAAAGCTATGCTTACATCTTCTATTACTTAAAGAGAAACTGATGAAATTAAAATCAGTACATATCTTCAAAAATATGAAAACAGAAGATGGATAACGGTAAAAAATCGGACAACAACTCAATCAGGAACAATTGCAGTTCTTGGAGAACAGTGTTATGCAGCAAATGGTTATCAATATAGAATGAAGTCTATGCATACGTATATAAAGATAATGTGATGTTAGAGAGTATTGTTTATACCAGTAGTACGAAGAATTACTAATGAGAAAATTACAAAAATATGAGGAGAAAAACATGAAAAAGGTGATGAGTTTAGTATTGACACTACTTGTAAGCATTTGTTTTACCAGTTGTATACAAAGTAATCAAGAAAATAGTAATATAAGAGAAAATATAGATACGCAAGATCAAGTTATCTATATATTATATAAAGACGGCTATTCATTTCTGCAATATTTGACAAGTGATTTGGAGAAAGTTGGAAATGTTAAAGTGAAAGGTGGTTGGGATTTATGTTCAACTGAAAATGGAAAAGTATATGTTACAATCGCTGGGAATGCAAATTTTAGTGGCGATTGTTTAAAGGTTATTGAGCGGGGGAAAATTACAAAAACTATTGACTTAACATATGATTTGCCGCTTGAAATCAGATATAATAGCTATAATAAAAAAGCATATGTAAGTCATAAACATAAAATTACTTTTGCCAATGAAAATTGTATATCTGTTATTGATACTTTAACGGACAAAGAGGAGTATTCATTTTATTATAATGAATTAATTCAAGATTTTACATTTTCAGAAGACAATAAAATGTATATTTCTTCACAAAATGTTAAGACTTATGAAGCTCAAATTGATGTTGTAAACTTGAATAGTAACGAAATTGAAAAACATATAGTTGTTGATGTACCCTTGACTTCTATCGAATATTGCGAATCAACTAAAATGCTATATGGTGTTAGTGATAGAAAAGAAAGTCCGCTTTTGTATACTGTAGATTGTAAAGAAGATAGAGTATCATCTTTGTCAATTGGTACGAGTAACCCTTCGCAATTAGTTTTAGATAAGTCAGGAGATAGACCGTTGCTTTACATTTCAAATGTAGATGTTCATAACGCTCGTGAAGGTCATATAATAACAATTTATGATTTGATAGAAGGAAAGGAAATAAACACAATTGAAAATATAGATGGTATTAATGCTTTTATTGTTGATAAAGGTAATGTTTATGCTTCTGCCGTATATAGGGATAGAATTTACAAGGTTGATTTAATAACTAATGAGATGATAGAAACAGATATACCATACCCATTTAGGATAGCGAAATAGTTGAAAAAGATCCACATATATATATGAAATAAAAAGCTTGGAAAAAGCGAGAAATATTCAGAATGAAGAAGTTTTTATTGATATGTACATAAAATAAGTAAGAATATACTGAACACGACTAAACCTAAAAATATAGTTGTGTTTTTTAGTATAAAGAAAGAGGTGAAAATATGATTGTTTCAATGAAAAAGGGATGTTTATCAACAATGCTTAGACGGCTTGAGTATTATAGTAGTAATCAAAAAAAGTACAGAAAAGCTAGATAAAAGAAATAAATATTATAATTCATAAAAAACAAAAGATATCTATTTAAAGATATCTTTTATTCAAGAGAAATTATTTAATTTTCACAGCGGTTCCATATACTAAAAGTTCTGCTGCACCTTGCATGATATTCGAGGTTGCAAAACGAATATTGATGATGGCATCGGCACCTAATTCTTCAGCCAATTTGACCATTCTGCCGAGAGCTACTTTTCTAGCACTTTCCAGCATTTCAGTATATTCAGTTATTTCGCCGCCGACAATAGTCTTAAAGCCGGCTAAAATGTCTTTACCTATATGCTTCGATTGAATAGTGCTTCCTCTAACGATACCCAAAGCTTCAGTTATTTCAGCACCTGGGATAGTATCAGTATTGACTAAAATCATCTTCTTCCTCCTTATCCTTTTTGCGATCTTTATAGTGATTGACAATGATAAGTATAATTCCTGTTAAAATCAGTGTAAAAGCTATTTTTACCCATAAAGAAACTTCGCTAGAAATAAAAATAGAAGACAATGAGTAAAAAACAATAATTATTATACCAATGAAAAAAGCTGTTAAACCTAATTTTTTCAAACAATCACATCCTTTAGATTTATTCAGTAATTTAATACCCTATAAATATAAGTTTAAAATAAAAAATTCAAAAGATAAAGAAATAATTACAATTTGAAAACTTTGGCAATAACGTTTATTGCTCTATCTAGGTCATCACTATGAACAGTATAAGAAATACTGATTTCAGATGTTGTCACTTGATAAAAATGAATGTTGTTTTCTGAAAACACATCGAATAATTTAGAAGCAACTCCCGACTGAGAAATCATACCCACACCTACAACTGACAATTTTATAAGTTCATCGTTGAAGGAAAAATCACAACTAGGCATTTCGTCTTTCAAATCCATAAGCACAGCTTCCAAATCATATAAATCATCTTTTTCTACAGTAAAAGAAATATTGATTTGATTATTATGTGGGGCAGTCTGTGAAATCATATCGACTATTATATTTTTACTGGCAATTTTCGAGAATATTCTTGCAACGTTACTTGCATCAAATGGAATATCCGATACCGATACCATAAGTATATTTTCATTGATCGACATTCCTGTAACAGCTTTCTTTTCCATATTATCATCATACTCCTTTACAATTGTACCTGGTACATCCATGGTGTTTAATCCGATGAAGATAGGCACTCTATATTTATGGGCCATCTCAATAGCTCTCACATCGATAATTCCAGCCCCTAGGCTGGCCATTTCCAACATCTCATCGTAATCCAGCGATTCTAATTTTTTTGCTTTAGGATATTTTCTTGGATCGATGGAATAAACTCCATCAACGTCTGTATATATTTCACAAGAAGCATTTAATATGGCTGCTAATGAAACTGCAGTCGTATCAGAGCCACCTCTACCAAGAGTTGTAATATCTCCATTTTCTGTTACGCCTTGAAAACCTGCTACAACTATTATTTTATCTTCAGAAAGATAATTCAACATATTATCTTTATCAATAGAATTAATTCTAGCCTTTGAATGTGTTGAGTCTGTCTTAATGCTGACTTGAGAGCCGGTCATAGAAATCGATTTACACCCAAGTGCATTTATCGCCATGGACAGTAGAGCGATAGTGACTTGTTCGCCAGTAGAAAGTAGCATATCCAATTCCCGCTTGTCTGGATTAGGAGTAATTGATTTAGCCATATTCAATAGTTCGTCGGTACTTTTACCCATTGCAGAAACGACAACAACCAAGTTTTCACCTTGATTTTTCCGATTCACTAATTTCTTGGCGATGCTTTGTATTTTTTCTATTGATCCAACTGAGGTTCCTCCAAATTTTAATACATTAATCTTCATAGTGAATAATTCCTCCCATTAAAAAAGCTATAGGCATAAGGAAACCTATAGCAAATAAACTATACTTTCCCCATATGTTACACAGCACCTCCTAAATACCTTGGGTAGGTAAGTAAGACAGTCTTATGCCTATTAAGCATAATCCCAACGATTCATCAATCATTTCGGCAGAATCCCATTTCCTAAAAAGTACTTATGTCATCCGCAGCCTCTGTATAACACAGATATTAATTTTTATTAATATAACAAAGTATTAAGAATATGTCAAATATTTATACACGCATGTTAATATATATAAACCTATTATGGGTATAAAAAGTATACAAACAAGTATGAATGAAAAGGTAGTGAAAAAAATGAAAATCAACTATAAGATAATTATATTATTTCTAATGATAATCGGTTTGACTTTTGCAGGATGTAGCAATATTACAGTTGAAAGCGGTGAATATCGAAATTTCACTGGAGAGATAAGCGGTGATAATCTACTTGAAGTAATTGAAGAATTAAGCAGCGATATTTACCAAGGAAGATTGGTTGGAACAAAAGAGAATGAACTAGCGATGGATTATGTGATAAATCGATTCATTGATAATCAAGTTGATTTCAATGAAATAATTGGAGATTATGTTCAAGATTATTATCAGCTTGTGAATATGAATGAATCGGAAATGCTTGTAGAAATATTAAATCATGATGATGAAGTAACAACTCGGTTTATTCCTTATGAAAACTATAGAGAAGCTCTTTTTTATCCCGAATGTGACAACAATGTTGAAGGAATTGCTGAAATGATATTAATAACAAATGTTGATCAATTAAAGAATAATACTGAAATGCTTAAAGATAAATTCTTGATAATTCATAAATCTTTGATAACGAGTTCAAACCTTTACGAATTGTTCAGGTATGCTGATAATGCAGATGCAATCGGGATAGGATTCAATAGGGACAATAAATACAATGATATCTATTATGTAAAAAGCAGAAGCATGACTAAAGAAGTTCATATAAATGGTTTTGACTATGAAAACGGTATAGCTTGTTTTTATTTTGATGATCCTTCTATGAGCGTTTTAGAATCAGCATGTGAAAACAATTACAAAATTCACTTTGATTTGAATTTCCAGATGAAAAGAGTAAAAACCGGGAATATCATTGCTGAAATCAAGGGTGATCCAGGAAACGAAACAATAATTGTCGGTGCACATCTCGATCATATCGGATCGAATAACGAGGGAGTATTTTATCCCGGAGCACTTGATAATGCATCTGGAATATCGACTCTGATAGAAACTGCAAGAATTGTAAAAAATTCAAATGAAACTCCAAAGAAAAATATCGTGTTCATCGCTTTTAATGGCGAAGAAGTTGGTTTGATCGGCTCGAGGAATTATACAATGAACCCTGTATATGATCTTGAATCTACTGAAATGATCAATCTAGATATGGTGGGAAGTGAGAGAGTTGGTACACTGAGCATTGAATCCGGCGGTTATGCTTCAAATGATTTAAGAGATGATCTGATAGAAATTGCAGATGATAATGATATGGAAAACGACTTTGGAGAAAACGGCGGAAGCGACCATGTGAATTTCGCTATTGGTGGAGCTGAAGCTGTAATGCTGATAAATTACGATCTGAGTGATATCCATACTCCATTAGATACAGTATCAAGAAATATAGATATAGAATATTTAAAGGAAATCGTCGATCTTATTTTAGAATATATTGATAAAACGGCTTATTGAATCATATTAGATGCTTTCCAATTGTCATGCTTTCATAGTATGATACTTAGGAGGAGTTGATTCGATGAAAAAAATCATTCTAGATGTAGACACGGGAATAGATGATGCTATCGCCATTATCCTTGCACTTGGATGTAATGACATCGACGTGCTTGGAATAACAACCGTCAGCGGGAATATCCATGTCGATAGAGCGACGTTGAATACAAAACGATTATTGAAATTTTTAAATAGAGAAGACATTAATATTTATAAAGGTATGAGTAAACCTATTCAAAGAGAATTGGTGGATGCTTCTCATATACACGGCAAATCTGGGTTGGCCGGGCAACTTGAAGATATAGAAGTGGATGAATATGTAGATGATGACGCTCTAAAATTCATTGAAGAGCAGATTTTGTTAAATCCCAATGAAATAACAATAATCGCTACAGGGCCACAGACGAATATTGCAAGGTTACTAGAAATGAAACCCAAGCTTGCAAAAATGATCAAGTCGATGATGGTAATGGGCGGGGCGATCAGCGTTAAAGGAAATTGCACTCCGGTTGCAGAATTCAACATTTCTACTGACCCTGAAGCTGTTTTTCAAGTAATTCACGCAGGGATAGAAGATTATACATTGGTTAGTTTGGATGTTACACAAAAGGCGCTTCTAAAAAAAGAGGATTTAACATTGATAAAGAATGATTCGATAAGAAATTTTATCGATGATCTTACAAAATATTATATGAATCGTTATTATAAAATTCACGGAAGGTATGCATGTCCTATGCATGATCCTTTAGTGATTCTTCAGTTTATAGACAATGGTATTCTTACACTGGAGAAACGGTATGTCACTGTTGAAACAAATAGTGAATATTCTGATGGTATGACAATATGTGATTTTGACAATCATTGGGATAAAAAGCCCAATGTAAAAATTGCGACTGATATCGATGGAAAATTATTTAAAGATAAATTTTTTGAGATTATCAATCAGGTGAAAATATGATAAAAATCGACGAGATGTTAATAGAGAGCAAAATAAATATCAAGCTCGGTATTATTAAAGGAAAAGTCGAGATCGACGAAAACAATATGAAGCTTCATGAATTTCTTGAAAATCATATATTGGAAGAATTCGATAAGAACAAGGATTATAAAGATTATCCTTCTGTTTCATCAGGAAGAAAGTTTTATCGATATTTCAAGAAAGACCCAGCGAGGTATAGACTTAGCTCTGAATCGTTGATACGAAGACTTCAAAAGGGTAAAGAGCTTTATTATGTAAATGATCTAGTAGATGTTTTGAATTATGTTTCACTAACTAGAGGATATCCCGTCGGCTTATATAATAGCGATAAAATAATTGGAGATATCATATATCGATTAGGAAGTGAGAATGAAAAATACATCGGTATAGGGCGGGGTGAATTAAATATTCAGAACCTACCCGTACTATCTGATGATGTTGGAGCATTTGGATCTACAACTTCAGATTCTATTAGAACACAGATAGATTCCAGTGCAAAAAATATTATGATTGTCATATTTTCTTTTGATGATGAAATGAATGATTCGGTTATAAAGAACGTGGTGGATTTAATGGAAAAATATTTAGTGTTCGAGTATGAGAGCAGCACTATCATCTAGAACTGCAGAGGAAATCTTCTGCAGTTTCTTTATGGAATAAATATGGAACAATATTACATAACGACTATAAAATAGTATAGTGATGATAGGAGGTGATATAAGATTGAAAGAATCATATATGATTTATGAATTTTTAAGAAATTCCATGAAAGTCAAAGAGAATAAAGAAGAGCAGGTGGAAAAACTGTTAAATGACCAGAATATCAATGAAATCATGTTCAATAGTTACGATAATATCTATTGCGAGATAGACAATAAAATCGTTAGACAAAGCAATATATTTGAAGATAAAGAGCAGTATCATAGATTTGTATCTAGTTTATTAAGTGAAAACAACATTATAGTCAACGAGTCGTTTCCTATTGTGGATTTTAGCATCGGCAAAGATTTAAGAGCGAATATCATTAAAGATACAATCAGTCAAAACGATTTGGTTTTGTCTATACGGAGAAGAAAAATGGATATTACCAATATTGAGGATCTAAGTAAAAACAACTTTGCTACAATTGATGTTTTGAACTATTTGGTCAAAGAAATGAAGAATAAGAAAAATATATTCATTTCAGGGGAAACATCTACTGGTAAAACAACCTTGCTTAATGCACTTTTAAAAGAACTTTCAGAAGAAGAGAGAATAATAATTATTGAAGACACTAAGGAAATTCAATTGCCTTCAAATTATAATGCAATCAATCTCGTATCGAGAGAAAAAATTTACGATTCTAAAGAAGTGAGCATTTCAGATTTGATCAAAACATCTCTTAGAATGAGACCGGACCGAATAATTCTGGGAGAGATTAGAAGAGAGGAAGTGCTTCAATATATACATGCACTTAATACGGGGCATTCAGGATCCATTTGCACTGGACATAGCAAATCTGGAAAAGATATGATAAATAGGCTTACTATGCTTTTACTAGAGCAAAACATACCCTTATCTGCCATCAAACTTCAGCTTGGGAGAAGTATCGATTATATTGTACATTTGACTAGAAATAATAATAATAATAGAAGGCTGGAATCCATAGATTCGGTTAATTACAAGAATGATGAAATCATATTAGAAACCATACTTATGTATGACGAATATAAAGATGAATATAATTATAAGAATTATACTAACTAATTTACCATATTATATATTGCTGGTTTTAGTCTATGGAAAAAACATCATTCTGTTATTTGAAATAGTATTGTTTATAGCACTTATGATTTTACTTGAATTAAAATTTATTGATAAAAAAAATAATAACACCACATATATCAGGAGCTGTCTTGAAATACTGGATCAGTATCTAAGAATTGGATTTTCTCCTAATAAAGCATATGAGAAAATGCTCATTACACAAGAAACCAACCATATAACGTTTAAAAATGCAATCAACAGTACTTCATACCATACAGATAAAATACTTGAATTTTTGAAAGAGGATTTTACTTTCAACTACAGAGTATTTAAAAAACAGACATATATTGTACTGAAAGAAATCGAATCTTATGAATCAATGAAAATCATATATAGAAAGAATTTATTTCAGGTTGAGATAATGAAACATTTACCACTCATAATACTTTTGCTGATCTTGAAAAATCAAGATTACAATATTGTTGTTTACTCGATTTCATTAATACTATTATTTGTAGTAAATATTTTTAATCTTTATTTCATAAGGAATCTAGAATGAAGATAATTGTGATAATAATTGGGATTCTGCTATATCAAAAGCATATTAAAAATATGATTGTGGGAGTTATCATTAATTACTATTTTTTAAATTATTATTTTTTAGAAGAAATAATTTTTACGATTAGTAGTAGTTTGGATGTTTTTATAATAGTGATTGTTATGTCGCTATTTCTCTTCAATAACATATTTTATATTGTTTTATCTATAGTTGCAGGTGTAGCGTTATTATATGCCTCTATAAACAATGCAGTCGATAATCATTGCATAATAATAAAAGAATCAATTATTCATTTGATTATCGAGTATTATTACTACCTGTTATTAGGTAATCATTATGAAGTGATTTTTAATCAAATTCAAGGTAATTTACTGGTCGATTGGATTCATAAAGAAAGCGGCGGATTAATCAGTAAGTTGGAGAAGTTAAGTCATACTATCAACGATCAATCATTTAACTATTTAATAATCATTATTCAAAAAACAGAATTTTATAATTCTGAAAGTATATTGCTGGAAGTGGAGTATTTAATTAACGATGCAATGAAAGAATTATATGATTTACGAAGTGAAAAAGCTGAAAAAACGAATGAAACGTTGCTATTGCCAATGGCGATTCATTTAATAAATATGATTATAATGATTGTGTTTCCGTATATGACAAATTTATTTTAAAGGAGCTGAAAAAGTGTTGGATGATAGAGGATTTGGAACTATAGAACTAGTTATATTAATTGCTATTCTAGTTGGTTTGGCATTGATGTTTAAAACTTTTGTAGTGGATTATACTGCTGGATTGATGGAAGATATTAAAACTGTGGAAATAGATATTGAAAATTTGGAAGGGAAATGAGAACATATTTGGCATTTATAAACCATCAGAAGTACTTATTGATTATTGATAATGTCAATAGATTCAAACTCTTGGAAATTGAAAAAAGAGGTATAAAATATCATATTCGTTTTATTTTAAATTCGTTGATATTTAGGTATAACATTACTGGATATACAATTAATGGTCTCAATAATGATTCGATTAAATTATCAGACGACTACAATCAAGAAATATTATTGCAATTTCCGTTAAAATAGGAGAAGAAATTCTTCTATTTTGTATTTTTTTGGGTAACTATAGAATTGTAGGGGTGATTCAGGTGAAAAAATACATTGGTTTGATAGTTTTAATAATCTTCGTTTTATTTGTTGCTTCATGCGAGAGTGATATTATTGAAAAAAACGAGGCTGAATATTCTGTCAGTGTTTTAAAAATAAAGAAATCTGTACTAGAAGAAAAATTAACTTTGCCGGGAAAAGTTGATTATTATGAAAATGCATATTTATCATTTCTAAAATCTGGAGAAATAAAAGAAATATACGTAAATGAAGGAGAAAGTATTTCTGCAGGTCAGCTTATAGCTGAGCTCGACCCAAAGGGATTGCAGCTGAACATTCAGAGTGCAAGAAGTGATTACAACTCAAGTCTTGAACAATATAAACAGACTCAATCTCAAATGAATTTCTTGAATACTCAGTATGACAATATGCTGGATCTTTATCAAAGTGGAAGCATTTCAAAATTTGAATTAGATCAATCTAAATTGAGTTATGATATTGCAGTCAACAATTATAGCAGCTCTAAAAGTCAGTTGAGCAGTGCTAAAGAGTATTTGAATTTTACCGTTGATTCAGAATCTGATTACAAGTTGGTTGCCAATAAAGATGGAATTGTATCTAAAATATTGTTTAAAGAAGGCGAAATGGTAGGCGATGGCATACCTGTTCTATTTATCGCAGATTTAGGAAATTTTATCATTATCAATGTCAACTATGAAAATCTACTTAAATTTCAACTTGATAATACAGTAAATGTTGTTTTCAATGGCAAGCAATTAGAGGGTGTTGTTGTTGAAATTGGAATGAATCCTGATCCAATGACATTGGAGTATAAGATAGTTGTTGAAACTTCAACTAATTTGCCGATTGGAGATT
>LGVF01037319.1_pt1 | contig 14387 bp, 15 predicted proteins | sample 469901 | NCBI WGS metagenome assembly LGVF01 (sample SAMN03893561, study PRJNA290197) | marine sediment metagenome | material: sediment; isolation source: combined push core samples #3730, #5133, and #5579 collected at Hydrate Ridge | place: Pacific Ocean: Hydrate Ridge | reverse complement strand
TGCAAAAGGAATCGGTGCAACTGGTGGATGAAGCAATGTCTAAAGATCGTATCATAGGGCTTCTTATTGCTAAAGAAACGAAAACAATAACACCCGGTTATACACCCAACGATCTGTATTCAGTGGGCATAAGCGCTCTTATTCTTAAAATGGCAAAGTCCGAAGATAATACGACTCAGTTACTTGTCCAGGGTTTAAGCAGGTTCAGGGTAAAAGATTGTATCAAAACAAAGCCCTATCTTCAGATACGAGTGGAGTATATTAAGGATAAAGAAGAAAAAGACAAGGAAATCGATGCGCTGATGGCAAATATTGTCAGTTTGTTTACCAGGGTAGTTTCGATTTCTCCCGGTTTGCCGCAGGAAATCGGGGCAATGGCGAAGTCGATACAGGAACCGGGCACATTGGCAGATATGATTGCTTCGCTTATTAATGCAAAACTTGAAGAAAAACAAAAGGTTTTAGAGCTTTTTGATGTTAAAAAACGATTAAAAGAGGTTACAAGGCTTTTAAATTACCAGGTAGAGGTTCTAGAATTAGGGAACAAGATACAGTCCCAGGTGAAGGGAGGCATGGATAAGCAGCAGAGGGAGTATTATCTGCACCAGCAACTTAAGGCTATCAGNNGTTGAAATTGAAGAATACAAGGCAAAAATAAAGGAGAAAAAGCTTCCCGAAGAGGCTCGAAAGGAGGCTGAACGGGAAATCAACCGCCTGTCCCGCATGCACCCGTCTTCTGCCGAATATACTGTAGCATCGACCTATCTCGACTGGTTGACTGTTCTTCCCTGGTATGAAAGCACCACGGACAATCTTGATATAAAAAAGGCAAGAAAGATATTAGATGAAGACCATTTCGGGCTCAAGAAACCAAAAAAGCGCATTATAGAATATCTTGCCGTTCGCAAGTTAAATCCGGAATCAAAGGGGCCGATACTGTGCTTTGCCGGTCCTCCCGGAACCGGCAAGACATCCCTGGGCAGATCAATAGCAAGGGCTTTAGGACGACAATTTATCCGAATTTCATTGGGCGGCGTCAGGGACGAGGCTGAGATCAGGGGGCATCGACGAACTTATGTCGGCGCGCTTCCCGGACGGATAATTCAGGGAATAAGACGCTCTGAATCAAACAATCCTGTCTTTATGCTTGATGAAATAGACAAGCTTGGGAGCGATTTTCGAGGNNNGACCCGTCATCAGCCCTGCTGGAGGTTCTTGATCCAGAGCAGAATTTTTCTTTTACCGATCACTATCTTGATGTGCCGTTTGACCTGTCAAATGTAATGTTCATTACTACCGCAAATATTCTTGAACCCATACCACCTGCATTGAAAGACAGGATGGAGGTGCTGGAGCTTTTAGGTTATACACAGGACGAAAAGATTAGAATTGCGACCCGGTATCTCATACCGCGTCAGCGTGAAGCACACGGCCTTAAAGCCTCTCAGATATCATTTTCAAGAGGGACATTGCAGAAGATAATTTCAGGCTATACACGGGAGGCAGGCCTGAGAAATCTGGAGCGTGAAATCGCAACCATTTGCAGGGGGGTAGCGACCAAAATAGCTGAAGACGAGGCAAAGTCCGCAAAAATAACGGTTAAGGATATTGTGGATTATATCGGCACTGTTCGATTTGCTTCGGAAGTCAGCGCAAGAACTTTAACACCCGGCTTAGCCATGGGGCTTGCATGGACACAAGCGGGCGGCGAGCTCCTGTTTGTTGAAGCCACGGCAATGAAGGGCAAAAAACATCTGACCTTAACCGGACAGTTAGGCGATGTGATGAAGGAGTCCGCGACAACGGCTCTTAGTTTCATACGTACAAATGCCGTTTCCCTTGGGATTGCCGAAGATTTTTTTGAAACTCAGGATATACATATTCATATACCGGCAGGAGCCATACCCAAAGACGGCCCTTCCGCGGGTGTTACCATGCTTACCTCCCTAACTTCACTCCTTACACATAAAAAGATCCAAAAGGATCTTGCCATGACCGGTGAAATCACCTTGAGAGGTCAGGTGCTGCCTGTTGGAGGCGTAAAGGAAAAAGTCCTTGCAGCCTATCGAGCGGGCATAAAAACAATTATTATGCCAAGCTGGAATAAGAAGGATTTGGAGGACATACCTGAAAAGATTAAAAGTGAAATTCATTTTCACTTTGTTGATCAAATGATGGATGTTTTGAAAATTGCGCTTGAGAAATAAAGACCATAAGTAACATTTTTCACCACGGAGCACACAGAGAACACAGAGGGAACGTTTTAAAATAATTCTCTGTGTGCTCTGTGAACTCTGCGGTAAAAGTGTTTTGCAAATGATAAAAAAAAACAGCCGGTATATTCTTTTAAGTTTTCTTGCTGTCAGCAGCTTGTTGTTTTTTTGTTTTGGTTGCTCGAAGTCAAAGCCCACACCTGCTGTTGCGGAATATCCGAAACCCTATAAGGTCCTGGGAAAGTGGTACCAGCCCATTCCTGATTCTCAAGGTTTCAGCCAGCGCGGAAAGGCATCATGGTATGGCAGGAAGTTTCATGGAAGGAAGACCGCAAACGGAGAGACATATAATATGTATGCAATCACGGCAGCCCATAAAACCTTGCCGCTTGGCACCTATGTCAGGGTTAAACATCTTAAAAACAACAGGGAGATTGATGTAAGGATCAATGATCGCGGGCCGTTTGTTCGTGGCAGAATAATCGATCTTTCCTATACTGCGGCAAAAAAGTTAGGTATTGTCGGACCGGGCACCGCTCCGGTTCAAATAACAGCGCTTGGAACCCCTGCTCGATCAACGGCAAAAAAGGATTCCACTCGATTCTATGTTCCAACAGACTACTATAAAGGGGACTTTACTGTTCAAATAGGGGCATTTACCGATCGCAATAATGCCGGGAGATTAAAGCAACAACTTGATTTAACATACAAGAATGCGCATATAACGACATATAACAACGGAGATGAAACATTCTATCGTGTGCGTGTGGGTCGCTGCTCAACTCTGCAAAAGGCGATAGAGTACGAAAATAAACTTATTGAAAGCGGGTTTGAAGGTGCCTTTGCAATTGCCAAGTAGCCGACACAACAAAGCAATGCTGCAACAGGTTGTTTTTCTTGACAGAGACGGCGTTATAAACAGGGATTCGCCGGATTACATAAAGAGCTGGGAGGAATTTGAGTTTCTTCCCAAAAGTATTGAAGCAATAAGACTTTTCAATTTAAATGGATTTGCCACGATAATTATCACCAACCAGTCTGTAATAAATCGCAATATGGTATCAAGGGAGGGGCTTGAGTATATTCATGCCTTGATGAAAAAAGCGGTTCAATCAGGGGGCGGAGAGATAAAGGACATTTTCTATTGCCCCCATATTCCTGAAGATGGATGCGATTGCCGCAAACCCGAACCCGGATTGATATACCAGGCGCAAAAAAAATACCCAATCGATCTTCCAGCTTCAATAATGGTGGGCGATAGCGCAAAGGATATTGAGTGCGCGCGCAGGGCGGGTTGCGGCCTTAGCGTCCTGGTTAAAAGCGAAAACTTTTCAAATGCTGAAAGGCTCCTGTCGGAAAAGAAAATTTCACGCGATTTTACAGCTTCTAATCTCTATGATGCTGTGATCTGGATAACCAGCCACTTCCTATGACAACTCTCGAAGGACAGCTTGAAAAAATTACCTACTATAACAAAAAAAACCATTATACTGTTGCGCGATTAACGACTGGCAAAGATCAAACTCCTGTAACCGTTATAGGGTTCATGGCGGCTGTCAGCCCTGGCGAAACTCTTAAAATAAAAGGCAGATGGGAGACTCACCCAAAATATGGCCGGCAATTAAAGGTCGAGTCCTTTGAAGTCATCCTTCCTGCAACCATTGATGGGATAAAAAAGTATCTTGAATTCGGTTTTATTAAGGGAATAGGCCCAAAAATTGTTGCCGCACTCATTAGCTGTTATAAAAATAGAACCTTAGAGATAATTGAAAAAAATCCTGAAAAGCTTGCCGGAGTTAAAGGAATAGGCAAGGTAAAGGCCGCGCAGATAAGCAATTCCTGGAGAGAGCATCATGCAATAAGAGATATTATGCGGTTTCTTCAGGAAAACGGGATCACAACTTCATACAGCGCAAAAATATTCAAAGAGTATGGAAAGGATGCCGTTAACCTCATCCAAAATGATCCTTACCGCATAGCCGGTGATATCTCTGGGATCGGATTTTATATTGCCGACAGGATAGCACAGAACCTGAGCGTTCCAAAGGATAAACCGGAAAGGATTACTGCATGCATTATTCATAACTTATAAAGTCTGTTAATACCGTCTTTGAACTTCTTGAAAAGCGAATCATCCTTGCGGCTCCGACCGGACGGGCGGCCAGGCGTCTTTCAGAGGTTACCCGCAGGGAGGCAAACACCGTCCACAAAATCTTGGGATATAATTTTAAGGACGGTTTTTTTGATAAAAACCAGGACAATCCCCTTGATGCAGATGCGATAATCATTGATGAAGCCTCGATGGTGGATGTATATTTAATGTTTTATCTGCTTAGAGCAATTTCCATGCGCTGTGTATTAATACTGGTAGGAGATGTTTTTCAGCTTCCATCGGTCGGCCCTGGAAATGTTCTTGCCGATATTATCAATTCGAAAAGAGTAAAAACTTTTGAGCTAAAGAAAATCTTCAGGCAGGCCCAGGAGAGCCCTATTGTTATGAATGCCCACAAAGTTCGTGCAGGGAAGATGCCCGACCTTAAAAAGAAGGATATACCTGAAAAGCTGTCTGAGTTTTACTTTATTGAGCAAAATAATCCGGACAGGGGTGTTGAAACAATAGTTGAGCTATGCAGCGAACGAATTCCAAAGGTTTTCGGTTTTGACTGTGTAAACGATATTCAGGTGTTAACCCCGATGCACAAGGGAGCGGCAGGGACCGCAAACCTGAACCAGACGCTTCAAAAGGCTTTAAACCCAGATTCTGCCGGGTCTGCGCGCAAAGGGGGTCNNTTTTAAGATACAAGATAAAGTTATGCATTTAAAAAACAATTATCAAAAAGAGGTTTTCAACGGTGATATCGGAACAATTACCTCTATTGACACGGCAAACAGCCGTCTTTCCGTGAATTACTACGGCAGGATAGTTGCCTATGATTTTGCGGAAACAGAGGAGCTTTCGTTGGCGTATGCCATAACCGTGCACAAATCGCAGGGGTCGGAGTACCCAGCGGTGGTTGTGCCGATAATGACCCAGCATTTTGCCATGCTCCAGAGGAACCTGCTTTACACAGCAATAACAAGGGGCAAAAAACTGGTAATACTTGTAGGTTCAACAAAAGCCATAAATATTGCATTGAAAAACGACAGATCGGGAAATCGCCTTTCAGGGCTGGCAAACAGGCTGTCTGTAGGGGCGGTTTAGGAAACCGCCTGAACAATTCTGCAAAAATCTTAATTCTAAGTAATTTGGAGTGNNGATAACTTTAAATTTACCCATGGCCGAACTTCTTTCTAATAAAATTATTCAGAAAATTGAGCAAGCCTCCGAATTGTATCACCGGCTGGTGCTTGTAGTCGCGCCACAAGGATCAGGCAAAACCTCAGTTCTCAAAAATTTGAATACCCCACCGACAATAAGGGGCTTTTAGTAGTGGGAAATTACGGTACTGGTAAGTCTCACTTGATGTCGATGATCTCAGCTATTGCAGAATATGCGGATCTTGTGGATGTTATTAGCAACGCTCAGGTTTTAAACACTGCAAAAGAAATTGCCGGAAAGTTCAAGGTAATACGCACTGAAATAGGCTCAACCACCATGTCTTTCCGTGACATAGATGTAAAGTTTGTTGTATCTGAACGTCTGCTCAGAAAAACCATTGAGCAACAGGCCAGAATAAGGGAGTATCTGGTCCCTTTTGGCAAGTTCTATGGCGACATGAACGAAAGAATGGGTGAGTTTGTCCGTCTGTTTCCCGTTCATCCCAATTATATTGATACTTTTGAACGCATTACGGCGGTTGAAAAGCGTGAAATATTAAAGACTTTATCACTTGCGATGAAGCGGCAGATGGATGAGGACGTACCAGAAAACCATCCTGGTGTCATCGCTTATGACAGCTACTGGAATACTTTACGTGACAACCCATCCTTTCGCGCCGTGCCAGACATCAGGGCAGTAATCGAATGCAGCCAGGTTCTGGAATCCCGTATCAATCAGGCTTTTACCCACCCAGCTTACAAAGACATGGCCCTGCGGATTATTCATGCCCTATCTATCCACCGTCTCACCACCCGCGATATTCAAACTCCTTTGGGTGCCACTGCCAGGGAACTGCGGGATACGCTTTGTCTGTACCAGCCCGGAATCGAGGAGCTGGGTGGCGAGCCGGCAGGGGGTACTTATCGCTTCATGCCAGAGTCCGTCTTGGTATTAATGACGACAGAAAGAAAACTCAGTTAATGCATGACGAACGTTTAGAAACCCTGCAGGAGCTTTCAACCATCGACATTATGCCAAGCGTTCATCTGATTGATTTTCGTAATCGTCTCGCGGACTTGACACCCTGCTACAGACTAACAGAACGTGATTTGCAGAAATCGCCGGTTTGCTCAGGCTGTTCATTTAAACCTGGTGTTGAGCAAACGAAAGTACCAGCAGCCACGATTCTAAATCAAATGGATGATGAACTCGACAACCTTCTTTCCACCTGGACCCAAACCCTTCTGACAAACCTGGAAGATCCAACAACGAAAAATGACCTGAAACTACTTAAGCCGGAAGACAGAAAACTTTTAGATATATTCATCAAAAAGCGAATCCTGCCGGACGATCTCGGACGTAATTTTATACACGCCGTACGAGAAGTTTTCTCAGGTCTTATGAAGGTGGAAGTAAAGATCGACAAACTAAGATCGGCGCTCCTGAAAGGTGGAGCACCTGCGACACCTGATGAGTTGAAGAAGCGCTTCGGTGAATATTTAGCAGACCTTACCAAGGGTAAAGATCCTGGCAAGGTTAGAATCGTTCTTGAATAAAGAGGGGGGTGACAACATGTTTGAATCACCAAGGTATATACAAAATAGTTTTTCCGTAACAATGGATAGACAATTGGATATTCGACGGAGAGTTAATGATTTTGAAGATCTGTTGAAGGAAAAGACAGAAGGGCATTACGGCCAACCTCAGGTGGTCCCTGTTCCGGATGAACTGGATCCCGAAGTTCCTCGTTTGATTTTTGGCTCCAGACACGGATTCAGCCAGATTCTCATTTCACAGATAAGCATCACGCTTTCTGTAAATTACTCACCAGAGTGGCAGCTCGATATATCGAAAGGACAGGAATATCTTTTAGATCGCACTAAGGCCATTTTTTCACTTCTTGAATTGCTGAATGATGTTCCATTATTTTTTTCAGGACTTACAACTCGGGTACGAATAGCATCGACAGAAGCTGATTCTGCAATCATAGCCCGAGTAAAACAACTTTATGGTATAAGCTCACAAAGTTCCAACATCCACGATCTAATGCTTAAAGTTACCAATGTGCTCAAAGACCGTTTTTTTAGCAACATAACAGTACAAAACTACCGTGTGTGGAAACTTATTTCTCAGCAACAGGGTGTCTTGCGGCTCCCGCTGAAAAAGGTAACAGAACAAGGTATGGAAATAATTAACGATTTCAATGATCGTTATGCTTTCAACGAAAATGATGATTGTTATTCATCCCCGGAGAATGTAAAAGAAATTATTGAAACTGGGTTTGCTGAAACCGAAAAAATAATTTTGGAGATTATGGGAGAACAAAAATGACCTTTTGTTTGGAGAGAAATTCATCAACAGGAACTGCAGCAGCTATAGGAACTGCGGTTGCTCTTATGCTATCACCGTCTTCTGCTGCTATGGCAACAACCATACCGGTTTCAATTGCAGTTCCCATTGTTCATGAAAGTGTCAGGACAAGTTCCGCTCGATCACGATGCCCTCATTTGCCTGGAGAAAGGCAAAGTTGGGAGGGAACACGAGCAGCAAGAATTAGAGCTCTTCGCGGGAAGTACAGAAATGCATTAACGCCAAGCGAAGAGTTTGCGCTGGGAAAGAACTTGGAATTGGAAATGGAGTAACTGATTATGGACTTTGTTTTAGATGCTTGTGCACTTATTGCTTTTCTCAGAGATGAAGAGGGCGCTGATGTTGTTGAGTCTACGCTTATTGATGAAGAATGTATCGCACACGTTGTCAATCTTTGTGAAGTATATTACGATTGTTTGAGGCGTGACGACAAGAGTATGGCTGACGAGTTATTAGAAGATCTTTGGGAAACCGGACTTGTGAGGCGAGAGGATATTGACGAGAAATTCTGGAAAAGCGTAGGACATATTAAGGCTGATATCGGAAAAGTTTCACTGGCTGACAGTTTTGCTATTGCACTTGCACAACGGATAGATGGAGCTGTTTTAACATCCGACCACCATGAATTTGACCGAATAGCTGAAGAAAACGTTTGCCATGTGAAGTTTATCAGATGATATCACTTGCCGTGGATAACCAAATGGCAAAATGCAAACACAAGCCAAGACCTTCTGAGCAGTTATTCCCTGACTCCCAACGGGATCTGTTTGAAAAATCTTACCAGGAAAAGCTCAAGGAGGAAAAAAACCGAGCTGTGGAATGTCTCGGCATGACGTTCGAAAACGATCAGAAGCACCGGGGACATTTCCTGGAAAAGTTGCGTGAGAAACTCAAGGACCCGGAGTTTCGCAAGATCGAAGGATTCCCGATTGGTGAGGACGAGAATATCCTGGCTTTGTCTGAGCCGCCGTATTACACGGCTTGTCCTAATCCGTTCATCGAGGATTTTATCAAGCAATACGGCAAGCCGTATGATCCGGAGACGGACAATTATCGCCACGAGCCTTTTGCCGCAGATGTGAGCGAGGGCAAGAACGACCCGATCTACAATGCCCACTCTTACCATACCAAGGTGCCACACAAGGCAATCATGCGGTACATCCTTCACTATACCGAGCCAGGAGATGTTGTCTTTGATGGATTTTGTGGGACTGGAATGACCGGCGTGGCGGCTCAGCTTTGTGGCGACAAAACCACGGTCGAATCTCTTGGGTATAAGGTGGACAAGGATGGCACGATTTGCCAGCAGGAAACGGAGGAAAACGGCAAGTCGGTCTGGAAACCATTCTCAAAGCTTGGCGAACGGCGCGCCATTCTGAATGATCTGTCCCCCGCCGCCACCTTCATCGCCTACAACTACAACACGCCCTTAGATGTCGGAAGATTTGAGCGCGAAGCCAGGCGCATCCTGAAGGAAGTCGAGGAAGAATACGGTTGGATGTATGATACAATACATACAGATGGCAAGACCAAAGGACGCATCAATTACACCGTATGGTCGGATGTTTTTGTCTGCCCTGAATGCGCGGAAGAGGTTGTCTTTTGGAAAGCGAAGGAACCTTTTTATTCTTAGTTCATTTTGGAACAGATCAGTTAATGTCCCGTCCACGAGGTTAATTGCAACAAGTTGTCTGAATCGAAATCTACACAAAGGAAATGCTTTCATAATCAATAAACATAATCCACGAGGAAGAATTAATGGGCCCCTGACAGGCACCCTATTTATTCCTTCTTTGGGTGTCGAACAGAATCCTTTCGAATTGTTCCAATATAGAGGTGATTTTCTAAAAAGAGGTTTTCAATCATATTCAATAACTGCCGGGAATCTTTTAGAGACCCAATCTTCAACAGTGGTACCCACATTCGAAGATATCCTCGATTACATATTCGTGGATCCTCCTTTCGGTGGAAACCTTATGTATTCCGAGTTGAGTTTTTTATGGGAAGTGTGGCTAAGAAATCTTACAAACAGGACACCTGAAGCTATTCAGAACAAATCACAGAGAAAATCTATCAGTGATTATCAAAGACTAATGGAAGGATGCTTTGAAAGTTTCATAAGAATGTTAAAACCTGGCAGATGGATGACTCTGGAGTTCCATAACTCATTGAACAGCATATGGACCGCAATTCAAGAGGCACTTGAAAAAACGGGTTTTGTTATCGCTGATGTTCGAACGCTCGATAAAAAACATGGCGGAGTAAAAGCTGCCTTCATGGCAAATTCTGTCAAGCAAGACCTCATCATCTCCGCCTACAAACCCAACGGCGGCCTTGAGAACCGCTTCAAACTGACCGCTGGAACTGAAGACGGTGTATGGGATTTCGTCCGTACACATCTTAAGCAGCTCCCGGTCTTCGTTTCCAAGGACGGCCAAGCCAAAGTCGTTGCTGAACGGCAGAACTACCTGCTCTTTGACCGCATGGTAGCTTTTCACGTCCAGCGCGGCGTGACGGTTCCCTTGTCCGCGGCTGAATTTTACGCGGGACTGGAGCAGCGTTTCCCGTCTCGTGATGGGATGTATTTTCTGCCCGACCAGGCGGCCGAATACGACAAAAAGCGCATGACTATGAAGGAGGTCCTCCAACTCCAGCTTTTCGTCTCTGACGAGGCATCGGCCATCCAGTGGCTCAAACAACAGCTTACCAAGAAGCCGCAGACTTTTCAGGACATCCATCCGCAATTTCTAAAGGAGATCGGTGGCTGGCAAAAATATGAAAAACCCCTGGAACTATCAGAATTACTTAAAGAAAACTTTTTACCCTATGACGGCAAGGGCGAGGTGCCGAGCCAGATTCACAGCTACCTCTCCTCGAATTTCAAGGAGCTGCGCAACCTGGCCAAGGACGACCCGGCACTCAAGGCCAAAGGCAAGGATCGTTGGTATGTTCCAGATCCAAACAAAGCAGGCGACTTAGAGAAGCTGCGCGAGCGAGCCCTCTTGCGTGAATTCGAGGAATACCGAGAATCCAAGCAAAAACGCCTGAAGGTGTTCCGTCTCGAAGCCGTCCGAGCCGGATTCAAAAAAGCATGGCAGGAACGTAACTATCAAATAATCATCGACGTTGCTAAAAAGATACCTGATAATATCCTTCAGGAAGACCCAAAACTTCTCATGTGGTATGATCAGGCGTTAACAAGAATGGGAGGTGAATAGAAATGGTAATTGATGCTAACGATATTTTTGCATACGGCAGCCGATGGTTGCGTGCGGATTTCCACCTGCACACCCAGGCGGATAAAGAGTTTTCATATACAGATGATAAGGATTACTACTTATCGAACTATGTTGATGCGCTGGAGTCTGCTGAAATAGGTGTTGGAGTTATCACAAACCACAACAAGTTTGATTGCAATGAGTTCAAGGCGTTACGCAAGACGGCAAAGAATAAGAGAATTTTTTTGCTTCCAGGGGTTAAACTTTTTGTGAATGACGAAGCCAACGGCATCCATACACTCATCGTGTTTAGCGATGAGTGGATTGCAGACGAACAGGACTATATCACGCCGTTCATTTCTTCCATGTTTCCTGGAAAGACACCGCAGCAATATGAAAACGGAAATTTTCGCAGTGATAAAAATATTCTTCAGGTCGTTGCCGAATTGGAAAAAGTTTCCCGTGATTATTTTCTCATCTTTGCCCATGTTGAGGAACCAAAAGGATTATGGGAGGAGATGAAAGGAGGTAAACTGGGCGATTGGCAGGATGACCGCTACCATCAGGTACGCAACAAAACACTCGGTTTTCAAAAGGTACGGACAAGAAATTTGAAAAGCAAAGTGCAGTCCTGGCTTGGCGACTTCTACCCCGCCGAAGTAGAAGGCTCGAACTGTAAATCCATTGATGAAATTGGCAGGGGGAAACCCTGCTATCTGAAAATCGGCGATTTTCCTTTTGAAGCAGTCAAGTACGCCCTGCTCGATTATGTCAACCGCGTTGCGGAGAAACCAAAACGGCATACCGGCTCTTATATCAAAAGCATCTCTTTTGACGGTGGTGTACTTGACGGCAAGACGATCCGCTATTCTGCGGAACTTAATACGCTTATCGGTATCCGTGGCAGTGGCAAGTCATCGATTCTTGAGGCATTACGTTATGTCCTGGATATTCCTTTTGGGGATAAGGCGCTGGACAAGACATACAAGGAGTTTCTGGTAGATCATGTGCTGGGCAGTGGCGGCAAAGCGACCATCCATGCGGTTGACCGACTGGGGCGAGAGTATGAAATCCGACGCATCAATAGGGAAATGCCGGATGTGTATGTTGACGGCAAACTTCAGCCGGGCGTTTCGATCCGGGAAACTATCCTGCACAAGCCGGTTTACTTCGGCCAGAAAGACCTGTCCGCCACAGGCGATGGATTCGAGAAGGACTTGGTGGAAAAACTGGTTGGCAAAAATCTGGCTGGTACCCGTTCCCGCATTGAAGAACAAGGCCAGAAAGTATTTGAGGTCGTCGAACGGCTGAAAAAACTCTCCAGCGCAGAGGAAAAGAAGAAGGAGTGCCAGGCCAAAAAACAGGATGCGGAGTTCAGGCTGAAAGTATACAAGGACTATGGAATAGAAGAGAGACTCCAAAAACAGGTCGATTTTGATACAGATTCCAGGAAAATTGGACGGGTTATTACTTTTGTAAAATCATATCTGGATGATCTGGAAAGTTTTATCAGCCAGCATGAAGATGACCTGAAAAATCAGCCAGTTTACACTTCAAAACAGAATCGAGAATTTTTTGATGAATTCTTTGGTTCTTACGACCAGTTGATTGCCGCTTTTGACAACAATATCAAACAGGCGCTTGTCCAAGGCTGGCATGTATTGACTGATCTGCGGGCCAAAACCGAAAAATTTGAAAGACTTAAAGATAGTCTCAAGGAAGGATTTGCTGAAGTTGAAAGAAAACTGGCGGAACAACTTCAAAGTTCCGGTGTGGAGGCAATCCGTCCTGATGAATTTCGAAGACTGCGTCAGATTGTTGAGCAGGCAGCACAGGTGCTCAAGGCGCTGGATAAGCAGGAGCATGAGCGGAAAAATCTGAATCAGGAACTGTTAAGCGAGCTGGCAAAACTCAATGATTTGTGGCGCGAAGAATACAAAGCGATTCAAGATGAACTTGCAAAGGTCAATCGGGGCCGCCACTCCGCTCTGCAAATCAAGGCTGAATTCAAGGCGGACAAGGCTGCATTTGTTATTTTCATGAAAGATCTTTTCAGGGGAAGCCGGATCAGAGAAACAACTTTTCAGCAATTAGCCGAGGGTTTCTCCGACTTCGGCGCTATGTACAAGGAGTTTAATAGGGCCAAAGATGAGGTTGGCGTTTCTCTATCTTCGACTTTTGATGAGTATTTCATAAAAAATCTTTCCGCGCTGTTGACCTGGCAGGTTCCCAACCGGTTTACCATCGAGTATCGCGGCAAGGAATTGAAACACCATTCTCTTGGTCAGCGGGCTTCGGCTCTTATACTATTTGTATTAAGCCAGCAGGAAAACGATGTATTCATTATTGATCAGCCGGAGGATGATCTGGATAACCAGACCATCTATAAGGATGTTATCAAGCTTATTTGCGCGCTCAAACCCAGGAACCAGTTTATCTTTGCCACCCATAATGCCAATTTTCCTGTCCTTGGTGACGCCGAGCAGGTTATTTCATGCGCATACTCCGATGATTCCATCTCTGTGAATAGCGGCAGTATTGACTGCCAGAAACTGCAACAGGAGATTGTGGACATCATGGAGGGCGGTGAAGAAGCATTCAAACAGCGCAAGAGGAGATACGAGATATGGAAACCACAGAGTTTTTAGAAATTATTCGCAGGGATGAGGACAGCAAACACCAGTTCAAGGCGAATGTCACCAATGTGGATTCGCTGGCTCAGGAGATGGTGGCGTTCAGCAATTCAGGAGGCGGTGAGATTTTTATCGGTGTGAGTAATGACGGCACCTTTGCCGGATTGACAAGAAAAGATATGGGACGACTGAATCAGCTTCTATCCAATGCGGCTTCCCAGCATGTCAGGCCACCGATAAATCCTCAGACCGAAAATATCGCCATGCCGGACGGCCTGGTCATGTGCGTTGTAGTGCCAGATGGAGTCAGCAAACCTTATATGGACAAGAACGGTGTTATTTGGGTCAAAAGTGGCGCTGATAAGCGCAAAGCAACATCGAGAGAGGAGATTCAACGCCTGTATCAAAGCGCGGGCCTTATTCANNGGAGATGAAATCCCTGTGTCGGGACTGACGGTTTCCGACATGGATATTGCCTATTTCAAGGCTTTTTTTGAGCGGAATTTTGGTGACTCACTGGATAAACAGGATATCTCTCTTCCACAGTTGCTGGAAAACATGAATCTGATGAAAGACGGGGTTTTGAACATCAGTGGCGCGTTGCTTTTTGCCAAAAATCCTAATTTTAAACTGCCGGTATTCATCGTTAAAGCGATAGCTTTCCCCGGCAATGAAATTCATGAAACTGATTATT
>LGVF01256138.1_pt1 | contig 14408 bp, 14 predicted proteins | sample 469901 | NCBI WGS metagenome assembly LGVF01 (sample SAMN03893561, study PRJNA290197) | marine sediment metagenome | material: sediment; isolation source: combined push core samples #3730, #5133, and #5579 collected at Hydrate Ridge | place: Pacific Ocean: Hydrate Ridge | reverse complement strand
GGAGTTGATATTCTTAGAATACTTGCAATTTCATTTCCTACTGTAGGTATTATTATTCATGGTAGTAATGCCTTACAAGTTTTTAATAAAAAGTTTGCATCTTTAATGGTTGGGATAAGTCGTCAATTAGTGTTTTTTATTCCTTTTGTAGGTGGTATTTTTTATATGAATCAATATTTTGGAACTGATATAAATATTGTTTGGGGACAAGTAATTGCTGATGTATTTGCAATAGTAGTAATGGCTAAATACTATTTTAGAATAATTAAACCACAATTGAGTAGCTGATAATGTTAATGATAAAATAAGACTTAGATACATTAATATTCCTCATATTCTTTCCACCATTTTTTTGTAGGGAAAGTTTCATTTCCAAGTATAACAGGTTCTCCTATTTTTGGTGTTGTTACAGGTAAGTTTAATGTTTTTGCTTTTATGGTCATTCTTTCAATTGGATCTGTCCAATCGTGTAGTGCTAATGTGAAAGCACCCCAGTGTATAGGTAAAGTCAGTTTACTATTTAAATCTATTGATGCTTGTGCTGTTTCCTCTGGCATCATATGCAATAGTTTCCAGTCTTTATGATATTGTCCACATTCCATTAATGAAATATCAAAAGGACCATATTTTTCTCCTATAGTTTTAAAATGTGTATCATAACCACTATCTCCGCTATAAAATATTTTTTCATTTTCACACTCTATTATCCAAGAGCACCAAAGAGTAGTTGACCTATCAAATATTCCTCTACCCGAAAAATGTCTAGCAGGTGTACAAACCATTTTTAAATTATCAAGTTCAATACTTTCCCACCAATTCAACTCACTTATTTTTTCTTTATTAATTCCCCATTCTTCAAGGTGATTGCCAACTCCTAATGGAGTAAAATATTGGTTTACTTTTCCTTTTAATTCCTGAATTGACCTATAATCTAAATGGTCATAATGGTCGTGAGATAAAATAACTGCATCAATAAAAGGTAGTCTATCAATATCAATTGGTAATTCATTTGAATATCGTTTAGGACCCATATAAGATAGAGGAGATGGCGATTCATTGAACATAGGATCAATAAGAATTTTCTTGTCACCTATTTCAACTAAAAATGTAGAATGTCCAAACCAAGTAAGTTTAGTTTTATTAGTGATATTGTTTTCAATAGTTGCTGAGTCTATTTTTTCAACAACAATCTCTTTAATTGGATTTCTTTTGGGGGATTTTTTCAACCTTTCATTAATCAATTCCCAAAAATTAATATCCATAAGGGTTGGGTTTTGATTCAAGAACTTACCGTTTTCGTAATTGTCTAATTTAGAATATGTTTCCTTTTGCTCTATTGTAACACCTTTGCCAAATTGTGGACTTAGGTTTAAGAAAAGCGTTCCAACAATTATTACTAAACTGATTAATACAAAAATTGAAATTCCAATCATTTTAAATATATTTCTCATTAATACTTACGTTACATTTAGTTTGAAGTTATGCAAATTATCAGTTGAAATGTATTTTCATTCCTTCATGAGATTGCTTGAATCCTAAATCTTCATAAAATTTAATTGCCTTAGGCCTTTTTTTATCTGACGTTAATTGAAGCAAATGTGCTTTTCTTTCTTTTGCTCTATTAATAGCCCATTCAAACATTTTTTTCCCAATTCCAAGACCTCTTTTATCCTTTCTAATCCTTACAGCCTCAATTTGTGCTCTTATTCCACCACGATAAGTTAGATACTGAATAAAGGTCAGTTGTAAAGTTCCAACAATTTCATTGTCTGAATTTTCTACAACAATCAATTCTTGATTTTCATCAGAGTTTATATTTTTAAAGGCTTTAAGATATTCAATTGGTAAAGGTTTTTGAAAGTTTTCTCTTTTCCTTCCAAGTTCATCGTCAGCAATCATTTCTACAATTGCTGATATATCCTTTTCTGTAGCCTTTCTAAAATTCATTCGAGTTATTTTTTTGCTATATGTAATAAACTGCAAGCATTGCATTGGAATTAATTAGATAATCTTGCTAAATAATCATAATGTTCACCTTCTTCAATAAGTTCACATTTCATGCCTAGGTTTTCAGCTACATCTTTCAGTTTAGGAAAATCGATGTAAAGCCAATCAAATTTATCAGAACTTTGTTTTTTATAATGCATTTCAAAAGTAAGTTCTCCGTAATATGCTCTACCTAAATCTAGCCACATACCGCCATCTTCTTCTTCAAACATATAAGCTATATCAGAAGAGTCAAGTAATATTTGTCCGCCTTTATTAAGTAAAGATTTTAGTTTTTCAAGAAATTCAGGAAGTTTTTCAATTCTTTCAGCTAAACCTATACCATTCATTAATAATAGTAAAGTGTCAAATTTTTCTGATTCAAATTCTTCAATTGACGAGTTTATTACTTTTTTTACACCTCTTGCTTTGGCTACTTTACAAGCTCCACTTGATACATCAATGGCTGTTACATCAATGTTGTTGTTTTGAAGTTCTAAGCTGTGACTACCAGAACCACATCCAATGTCAAGTACTTTTCCTTTACACAAATTCAATGCTTTTTGTTCTAGTGCAGGCATGTCTTTCCATCTTCTAAATAGATATGGAAGAGGCATTTCGTCTTCTTCAGTGATGTTTGAGGTGGTAATAATATCTTCGGTATATTTTTTATTCCAAAAATCTATAAGTGCTTTTCCTAATATATCTTTCATTTGTAATGGTGATATGTTTTTTTTATATATCTACAATATTATTTATCTAAAGTTTACCATATATAATAATGCGCCATTTCCCGCTTTACGTTTGTAGTCCTCAATGTCGAAGCAATTCATAATCGCACTAGTCGGGTCTTTTGCAAAAAATCAAAAGCCAGCCTAGCACGTTATTCATAAGCTTTCCCATTTCCGGGCTACCACTACAATCGGGGGCGTAAAAAAGTAAAATGAGGAGTTTATGTAATAGACAATCATAATATTTAACGTGAAAAACTTCAATAAATTAATAATATCTTTGTCCAAATATCAAATATAAATAATGCAGAATATTCTGAACGACCTTATTCAACGTGCCAAAGATAAGCATAACGAAAATAAAAAGTACTTTCAAAAACTTCGAAAAAAGAAACCGAAGCAGTTAGATAGTGTTATGCAAGAAATTCACGATGAAGTTTTTGAATATATTGATTGTTTGAGTTGTGCAAATTGCTGTAAAACAACGGGTCCGTTACTTAAAGATAGAGATATTGAAAGGCTTGCAAAGTTTTTGAAATTAAAATCAAAAGTATTCATTGATCAATATTTACGAATCGATGAGGATAATGATTATGTTTTTAAAGAGATGCCTTGTGTGTTCTTAGCATCAGATAATTATTGCTTGGTTTACGAGGCCAGACCTAAAGCATGTAGAGAATATCCACATCTAGATAGAAAAAAACTTTTTCAGATAGGGAATTTAACAGTGAAGAATACTGAGATTTGTCCTGCTGTTTTTGATGGAGTAGAAAAGTTGAAAGAGAAAATTCCGTTGAAGTAAAGTATTTTGGCTCTATGTTGTTTGTAGTGGGTAATATAAAATATGATATTTATTATTATTTTGAGTCCTCCTAAATTAGCACAGCGTCACCCTGAGCGGAGCTTGCGGAGTCGAAGGGTCTATTTACTACTAAGAAACACTCGTTATTGTCACTGTTGGTATAGATACTTCGACTACGCAAAAGCTCCGCTCAGCATGACGGTCACTCGTCATTAGCTCATTGGAGTTTTTTCTAAAAACTTACCCCTCAATATGAACGTATCTGAAAAAGTGATAGTTACCCACTTTATTTGACATATATCCGTATTTTTCATCATTTCTAAAAGATTCTGAAAAAGTAAAATGTAAAATTACCCCGGATAGAAGTGTTACCCTGGAATATCCAAAACAAATGAACAAATATTTATATTGGCTTAGCCTTTTTAGGATGAGACCCATATAAGTATATTGTGAATTGTTTTGGATATGAAGCGTATAAACGAAATAGCCGGAATAGGTACAAAAACATATCTTAATGCTAAATTTAATAAGTAATATTCTTAAATTCGCAATTCAACAATTAACAAAAACAACAATGTATTTAAGGAAGGGTTTTTTATTATTTCTATTGTCAACAACACTTATGTTTTCTTGCAATAGTCAGGAAAGTTTTGTTCAAAATTTGGAATCACCAAATTCAGAAATCAGCTTAGATTTTAGTTTAAACAATGAAGGTATTGCTACATATTTGGTTAGTGATGCTGATGGTGTTTTGGTTAATAAATCGGTACTGGGCTTTGAATTATTAGATAAAGAAGATTTATTTAAGGATTTCGAAATTATTGATATAAAGCATAGTAATTATGATGATACCTGGACTAGAGTTTGGGGAGAAAGTAAAGTAGTCAGGAATAGTTATAATGAAATGAAGGTTGTGCTTAAAAAGCATAATGATTCTAAGCTGAAATTGAATATTTATTTCAGAGTTTATAATGATGGAATTGCTTTCCGTTATGAAATTCCGAAGCAAAAAGGCTTATCTAAATTTGTAATTAGTGATGAAAAAACTGAGTTTGCAATAAACGATGTAAATAAAACCTGGTGGATTAAGGCTGATTATGATTCGTATGAAAAATTGTATGAGGAAACATTGTTGGAAGATGCAAAATGGGTTGCAACTCCTTTTACTTTGAATACAACTAAAGGAAAGTATTTAAGTATACATGAGGCAAATTTAACCAACTATGCTGGTATGACTCTAAAGCAGAATACAAATGGTGCTTTTGAATCAGAATTAGTTCCGTGGGCAAATGGCGACAAAGTTAGATGCGAAGGGGTTATGATATCTCCTTGGAGAACTATTCAGATTAGTAATACTGCAGCGGAATTGATAGAATCAAATTTGATAGTAAACCTTAACGAGCCTAATAAGTTAGAAGATGTTTCGTGGATTAAACCAATGACATATATAGGAATTTGGTGGGGAATGCATATTGGTACAGAAACTTGGGTTGAAGGAAATAGACATGGAGCGACTACAGCAAATGCGATAAAACATATTGATTTTGCTAAGAAAAATGGAGTAGGTGGTGTAGTAATTGAAGGATGGAATAAAGGTTGGGATAAATGGGGACAGAAAGATGCTTTTGACCATATAACACCTGCTAATGATTTTGATTTTGAATATGTAGCAAAATATGCAAAAACTAATGGTGTTAGTTTAATTGGACATAACGAAACAGGTGGCGATATAGAATCATACGAGAGGTTTATGGAACAGGCTTTTGCTCTTTATGAAAAATATGGAATGAATTCTGTAAAAACAGGTTATGCAGGTGGTATTATTCCAAGAGGAGAACACCATCACGGCCAATATATGGTAAATCATTATAGAAGAGTTGTTAAGTTGGCTGCAAAACATAAATTAATGCTTGATGTGCATGAGCCAATTAAACCAACAGGAATACGTAGAACTTATCCTAATATGATGACTCGCGAAGGAGTAAGAGGGATGGAGTGGAATGCTTGGAGTGATGGAAATGCACCAAATCATACTTTAATATTACCTTTTACACGCATGCTTGGTGGTCCGATAGATTACACCGCTGGGGTGTTTGATGTGGAACTTAAAAACTTTGCAAACGATAGGGTTAAATGGAATACTGAAGATATTGGCAAAACACGTGTGCATACTACATTAACAAAACAATTAGCGCTGATGGTAATTTTATATAGTCCTATGCAAATGGCTGCTGATGTTGTTGATAATTATGAGAACGAAAAAGCTTTTGATTTTGTATCAGAATTAAAAACCACTTGGGATGAAAGTAAAATTTTAAATGGTGAAATTGGTAAATACATAACAGTAGCACGAAAAAGTGGAGAACAATGGTTTTTGGGAAGTGCTACTAATGAAACAGCTAGAAAACTAGAAATAAACTTAGATTTTTTAGATGCTAATAAAAATTATAAAGCTGTAATTTATAAGGAGACTGATGGTAGTAATTGGTTGAAAAATCCATCTAAGTATATTATTGAAACTAAAAAAGTTAATTCTGGTAGTAAAATGGTTTTAGATTTACCTGAAGGAGGTGGACAAGCTGTTATATTTACTGTTGAATAATCTATATACTTAAGGTTAAAAGGTTAAAAGGTTAAAATGGTTAAAAGGTTAGATAGTTATAACCTTTTAACCATTTTTTTATAACTTTTTAGATACTCAATAGTTTATCTATAAATGGTCTAATATCATCTGATGATGGATTAGGAGCATTTACAGAGCTTATGTTTCCATCTTTATCAACCATCATGAACCTTGGAATACCTCGTATACCATTTTCTTTAATGATTTTTGATTTCCAAGCTTTATCAGCATGAATTTGTATCCAATCAAAGTTTTCTTTCTCAAGCATTTTCTTCCAAGCACCTCTATTATCATCAACCGAAACACTTACAAAAACTATATCTTTACCTTTATATTCAGTTACTAATTTTGCTAGTTCAGGAATTTCTGCTTTGCATGGTCCACACCATGTAGCCCAAACATCAATATAAACATACTTACCTTTAAAATCACCTAAGGCATACTCATTTCCACTAACATCAGGATATGACCATTTAGGAGCTGGTTTACCTTTTCTTAATTTCTCAAAAGAGGCATAAGTTTCATTTATATTTTTTTGATAAATTGTATCTGTATTAAGCTTAGAAAAAGTAGAATATAATTTATCTCTACCTTCTTCATCAACATATGTAATCATATATCTTGTAGCTTTATAGAAAAGTTCGTTTTTAAGGTTTTGAGAGTTAAATTCTGAATTTATCCATTTCAAATAGTCTAAAGTATTATCCTCTTCTTGATTCTCGTTATCTGTAGCTTCTTCAAAACGTTTTTTAATGGTATAATCCATAAAAGCAATATATTGCTTTGAATTAACTAGGCTATTATTATCAACAATGGCACTTTCAACTCTTTTAGCTGCATTAGCAGGCAACTCCAACTCTTCGTGCATAAAATAATTATGATATGCAGTATATATTGCAAAATGATAAAGTTGCTCGTACTTAATATCCGTTTTAAAAGTTTCTAAAAAAGTAGAATCAATATCAGCTGATTTAGCATAGTTATTGGCAAGATTTGAAAATAAATCTTTTACAGAATCACTTTTTAAAATAAATTGTTCAGGATTTAGCTTAAACATCTTAGGATAGTAAGCTAATTCGCTAGCTAAATTTATTTTGTTACTTAATAAATTATTTTCTTTTGACCCTAAACCTTCAAATGTAGCATCTTTAGAAAAATTAGCTTTTGATGTTTTCAAATTTAAACTGAATCCATTTTTCAAGTAAATAGGTATAACTTTCTTACCTAAAACCAATTTTGAATAGGTAGCATCAGCAAAATTCTTTTCTAATTTGAAATTTCCTAATGAGTCAATATTCAAAGTATCTATACCCATTTTATGATATAGTAATACTTTCTGAGTATTAATGTTTTCTATTGTTCCACTTAATTTGGCTACGGGAGTTTGTTTTGATTCTGTATTACATGCAAGTAAGCTTAATAATACAGTTGCTATGGATAATATTTTTCGCATAGGATTTTGTTTGTTAGTTTTTATTACTTTCGGTAAAAATATATTATTGATTAAACATTTCAATTAATAATATGTTAAACTTATTATGAAAATATATCCTCAATCTGATAAAAACTAATAATATGAAATCTCCCGTCAACAACAAAGTAATAAGAGCCTATAAGCCTTTTTTAATAGTCTTTTTAGTAATAACAATTATTACCATCACTTCCAGAGTGTTAAATATGGATGAAGTTGAAAATATATTCAAACCATTATTGATGCCAATTTTAATGATATTTATCTATGTAAATACTAATAAATTATCATCATTATTTTCTAAATTGATATTTTTGGCTTTACTATTTTCAATGTTTGGTGATGTTTTTTTGATGCCATATTTTGACAATTTCATACTTGGATTAGCTAGTTTTCTTATAGCTCATATCTTTTATATTATAGCCTTCTTAAAAAATAATAAGTTTGTTGAAGGTATTAAAAAAGCTAAATCAATTGCTTTGATAGTTATTGTAGCTTATGTAGGTCTAATATTTTTACTAGTCTCTAGCATGTTAAAAACAAATACTGAAATTGTTTTAATATCAGCTGTAGTCATCTACGCGAGTGTAATTACTGTAATGGTTTTATCATCAATTTCATTATTTAATAATAAAAATACTCCTAAAGTAAAATTGATGATGATAGGTGCAATTTTGTTTATGCTTTCTGATTCAATTATTGCAATTAATAAATTTGTTGTGGATGTTTACTTATCAGGATTATGGATAATGATAACTTATACTTTAGCACAGTGGTTAATAACTGTTGGTGCTATTAAGAGTGATGGGGTAAAATAGTAATACAGTTAATAGTAATGCAGTGAAACAGTGAAACAGTTAATAGTAATACTAATTACAGAATCACAGCATTACTTTTTACTTTTTTCTTCTAATTCTTTTAAAACTGATTTTCTACCTATAGTTCTTAGTATTATATCTTTTTCTAATCTAAGTCCTCTGGCTGGAGAGAACTCTCTACCATACATTATTATTTGAATGTGTAAATCATTCCAGATTTTTTCTTCAAATAATCTTTTGGCATCTTTTTCAGTTTGCTCAACATTCTTTCCATTTGTTAATCCCCATTTATACATTAATCTATGGATATGGGTGTCTACCGGGAAAGCAGAAAATCCAAATGCTTGTGACATAACTACTGATGCAGTTTTATGACCAACTCCTGGCAAAGCTTCTAAATCTTCAAAGTTTTGAGGTACTTCGGAGTTATGTTTATCTATTAATATTTTTGATAAATTCCATATGGCTTTTGATTTTTGAGGAGATAGGCCAACAGGTTTGATTATCTCTCTTATTTCTTCAATTGATAACCTTATCATAGCTTCAGGAACATCAGCTTTAGCAAATAATACTTTTGTATATATATTAACTCTTGCATCGGTGCTTTGAGCTGATAATAATACTGCAATTAATAAGGTATAAGAACTATAATGATCTAGTGGAATAGGAGGATTTGGATATAATTCTTGGAGTGTAGAAACTATAAAATCAACTTTTTCTTTCTTATTCATATTTGTTAATATATTAATTGGTATTACTATTTAGTCAACGAATTTAGTTTTAAAAATGGAAAATTATTGAAATTTAGTATCAATTATACTTATGTCATAATTGTTAGTTCTTAATAATAGTATAGATGGTTAGTTCAAATGTAATTTTTAGGGGCTTATCATTTATAAGTATTTTCAATAGAAAATTTATGTATCTTCGCTCGCCTTTTTTGTACTGTTGGTTAATTTATTGATTATCAGTAGTGGTATATAGAAAGGTGATTTCCTGAAATAAATAAATATTTAAGATAAATGAAATATAGTTTTTTAGTTTTTCTAGGTGCTGCTAGTTACGGAATATTATCAACCATAGCCAAATTGAGTTATAAAGCTGGCTTTACAGCTGCTGATGCTACAGGAGGTCAAATGATTTTTGGAGTAATTATGTTATGGGCAATAGTTTTTATTACTGAGCGAGGGAAGAAAAATGTAAAAGCTAAAAAAACAGATATTGTTAATATTATGCTGATGGGTATTCCTGTTGGATTAACAAGTGTTTTTTATTATCAATCAGTTCAATTACTACCAGCATCAATTGCAATATTGCTTTTATTTCAATTTACATGGATAGGATTATTATTTGAGGCTATTTCTACAAAGAAATATCCATCTTTAGCTAAAATAGTATCAGCTATAATATTAATGGGAGGTACAGTGTTAGCTTCAGGATTACTAGATACTGGAATTGATAGTTTCAATACAAAAGGAATTATTTATGGTTTATTAGCATCGGTTTCGTATGCATTATTCATATTTTTTAATGGAAAAACATCAAGTGGTGTTTCACCAGCAAGAAAGAGTGCTTTGATGCTTACAGGGGCAGCAATACTTTCAGTTATTGTATATCCTCCAGTGTTTTTAATAAATGGAGCTATTTTTGAAGGTTATCTTTACTATGGAATTCCATTAGCTTTATTTGGTGCTGTTATTCCCCCATTTTTATTTGCTGTAGGAATACCTAAAATAGGAGTAGGCTTAAGTTCTATAATAAACGCAACAGAATTACCAGTAGCAGTAATGGCATCAAGTTTAATATTAGGCGAAATTGTTACAAGCTCACAGTGGACGGGTGTAATTGTTATTTTGGCTGCTATGGTTGTGCCAAATTTAGTAGAGAAAAAGATTAAGAAACGTAGAATGTTGGTATCAGTTAAATAATTTTCATTTATTGACATGACTGATAAAAAACAAAAGGGTGAAGAAGTTAATTATTTAACTTTTTCACCCTTTTGTCGTTTTAGATATAATGAGTATTATACCATTTTTTTAATTACGCCAAGTACAACACCCCAAATTCTGAAATCCATATTTTCATTAATTTTTATAGGTGCATAATTTATATTTTCTGCTTGCAAATAAATATTATCAGCATCGCGGATTAATCTTTTTACGGTGAATTCTCCGTTAATTACAGCTAAAACTATTTGTTTATCTTTTGGTTCAAGAGCCTTATCTACAATTAGTAAATCTTGATCTTCAATACCAGCATCAACCATAGATTGACCATTTACTCTAACAGCAAAAGTTGTTTTTTTATTTCTGATAAGTTCATCAGATAAGTTTATTGAACTATCTGTAAATGAATGTACAGCCATTGGAACACCTGCGGAAACACCTGCTTCGAATAGAGGAATTTCTATTCCTTCAGGTTCAATATTCATGAAGGTGACTTGTGGTTTATCAGTTTCCATTTTGTAATATTTTAATGTTGTAGTTACAGTGCGAAAATAATGATAAACTTTCAAACATCTACTTTATTTGTAAGCTTTTTCTTCCGTAAATTATTAAAGTTTGATTATTATTGTCAGTAGTAAAAAATAAATAGTCATCACCACCGTCTTTTATCCTAAACTTTTTTCTGATATCGGCTACACTCATAGGGTAATTACGAGTTGCAATATTTGCTTTCGAATTAGGGAGTAGTTTTTTTAATTCTTTCTTGTTGACTTTAGATGTATTCATAATTTCAAAAGCTCTTCCTTGAAAATCATCAAGTAATTTATCTGAAGTATAGAGGTGTGAATTTGGAGCTAATTTATATAAATCTAATTTTTCTGAAATTTGATTAAATGCTCCGGCTTTCATAACAGATGCTGATGGTTCGTATAAATATTTTTTAGGATTTGAATATTTTGAAGTATAGTCAGAATCATTTATTTCGAAACTATTTTCTATTTTTTCTTTAGATGAAAATAAATCTACACTATTAACTACTACTTCAGAGGTATAATTTTTCTCAAGTTGAAATAATAATTCTTTTACTTCATCATTTAAACTCACTATATAAATTTTCTTTACATTTTTTAGCTCTCTTAAAGTATTCTTTAAATCGAGTAGGGGCGAAACTTTAATAAGTATATTATCCGATTTTGAAAATAATAAATCTAAGTTTTCAATTGGATTTGGCTGAGTATCGGCAAGTAAAAATACTTTACCTTTTATATCCGATCTACGTGCAGGATCAAGGTAAATTAAATCATAATTATCATTAGTGTTTTTTAAATACTCTAAACCATCTCCGTTAATAAAATCAACATTTTTTTTATTGAATACAGAAAAGTTATGTTTTACAATTTCTGATAATTCAGCATTGTATTCACAGTGAGTAAAGTGTTTAAAATCTAGAGAAAAATAAAAAGAATCAATCCCAAATCCACCTGTTAAATCAATGGCTTTATTACCACCAAAAAGTGAAGATTTAAACTTGGCTGTCTTCTCTGAAGAAGTTTGCTCTATTGATAGTTTAGCAGGGTAAACAATATTTTTTTTATTGAACCAGGAGCTCAGTTTTAGTTTAGATTTATTTTTAGCTTCAATCTGGTTTACTAATTCTTTTATCTCAATATATTTAAAGGGAGAACCTTTAAAAAGAAGTTTACTAATATCTGTGTTCAAGTTATCGTTTATAAATTCTTGAACTTCTTTATTTAATATTTTTTCAATCAACATTGAAATACAATTATGTGATATGTAAGTTTTTTAAAGCACTAATCAGGTTTGAGTAAATAAATTTATAACCTGATTTTTTAATCTTTTCGGAAGAAACTTTACTGCCTTCTAGAAGAATTACAGACATCTCTCCAAATATCAATTTCATTATAAAAGCAGGAATGTTTGGAAACCAGAAAGGTTTATTTAATACTGATGCAAATTTACGTGTAAATTCTATATTGGTAACATGCTCAGGTGCAACAGCGTTATAAATACCTTTCATTTCAACATCTTCTATGGCTTTTATATAAATATTGCATAAATCATCTATATGTATCCAAGGCATATATTGATTTCCACTATCAATAGCCGAAGCAATTCCCATTTTAACAGGTGTTTTCATTTTAGCTAGTGCACCACCTTTTTTTGTTAAAACTACACCCGTTCTTATTTTTACAGTTCTAATTTCTAATTCTTCGAATTTATCAGCAGCTTCTTCCCATAGTTTACAAGTTTCGCCTAAAAAGTCATTGTGACAACTATCTACTTCAGAAAAAGTTTTATCAGATGTTACTGCACCGTAATAGCCTATAGCCGATGCCGAAATAAATGCTTTGAGTTTGTGTTTAGTTCTCTTTATATTATTAAAAATCAATTCTGCAGTCTTTACTCGACTGTCTATTATCAGTTGTTTTCTTTTAGGAGTCCATCTTTTTTCGGCAATGTTAGCTCCTGCTAGGTGGATAATATAATCGGCTGTTTCTAGTGCTTTTTTATCTATTAATTCTTTGTCCAAGTTCCAAGTATAAACCTGTGTGCCATTTATTTCTTTTTTTGTTCTGCTTAATATGGCAACATCATATCCTTTTTCTTGAAGTTTATCACAAAGATGTTTACCTACAAGTCCTGTGCCTCCTGTAATAAGTATTGTTGCCATTGTATATAAATGATATTAATAATCACATATTTCGTGTAAGAGATTTAACAACTTTAAATTCTGAAAAGAATTCTTTTAGAATAATTCTAAGAATAGTATAGGTCGGAACAGCTACTATCATACCAATAATTCCAGCTAGGTTTCCTGCAATTAATATTACCAAGAAAATCTCTAGTGGGTGAGCATTTGCAGTTTTAGAGAATATAACCGGTTGATTTACAAAATTATCAATTAATTGGATGATAACATATCCAATAGAAATTTTAGTAATCATAGGGAATATAACGGTGTTAAAATCTGCAGTAATATTTCCAGTAATTGAGAGTAAATTCATCAGAATAAAACCAATTAATGGTCCAACATAAGGTATAAGGTTTAGTAGGGCACCTAGCATAGCAATAATTACAAAGTTTTTTATCCCTGCAATAAATAGAACTATGGTATAAAGAATAAATAAGATGGTTATTTGTATCATAAGTCCAAATAAATATCTAGATAATGAACCTTTTACCGAACTCATTAAGTTTGTAACATTATTAGTTTTAGAGTCAGGAATAAATGAAACTAATGTTTTTTGAAGTAAATCTTTATCTTTTAAAAAGAAGAAAGTAATAAAAGATATTGTTAATAGTCCAATTGATAAACCACCCATAGCACCTACCAGCGAATTCAAGAAATTAGGGATGAATGAAAAATCAATAATATCTTTTATCTTATTATTTTCAAGTAAGTTCACGTTTTCAATACCGAAGCTTCCAAGCCAATCATTTAAGTGAGCCATACCTTCTGTGACATTAGCTTCAATTTCTTCAATTTTTAAAAGAGATAAGCTTGATGCTTGCTCATTAATTAGAGGTACTAAAGCTAAGCCTAAAGATAATATTACTCCTAAGAACAGGAATATTGTAATTACTACGCTTAATACATTTGGGATTCTATACTTGCCTATCTTTATTTTATTTAATAATGAAACTATAGGTTGACCAACTAGTGCTACTATGGTTGAAATTATTAAGTATACAAGTATTTGTCTTATCTCGAAAAAGAAGTATAAAACAAGAGCTATTCCTGCTAAAACAAAAACTGCTTCTAGTATTTTATTTTTCATTGATTGTTTAATTGGATTAGAATTCAAATATACTAAAAGTAATAGAATGAGGTATATTATTACTTTAATGAAAATAAAAAGCTCAACAAGATTAATTAAAATCTTGTTGAGCTTAAAGTGTAACTTATGTTTGTGGTATTATTCATATGAAGGTAAAAGCCATCATATGAGTTTGTTCAATAATTATTCTTGTTCTAAATACTTCTCCATTATAGTAATAGCAGATTCAGA
>LGVF01178857.1_pt1 | contig 14434 bp, 12 predicted proteins | sample 469901 | NCBI WGS metagenome assembly LGVF01 (sample SAMN03893561, study PRJNA290197) | marine sediment metagenome | material: sediment; isolation source: combined push core samples #3730, #5133, and #5579 collected at Hydrate Ridge | place: Pacific Ocean: Hydrate Ridge | reverse complement strand
TAGTTTCTAAAGCAGCAATTACAGCTACTACTTCTTTGGAAACTGTTACATTCCCCAATTCTTGTTCTTGGGAATTGTCTTTAATAACCTGTTTATGTGACATCTTATTCACCTTCCTTATTGCTTTCTTCTATTTATATCTTAAAATGCAAAAAGATTGAACTATTTTTTATCTTCGTAAAATATTTTATCTATGTGTATTTTAATCTCTTTCGTTTCTATCCCGCTTGTTTCCAAGAGATATTCTTTTAATTTTCGTTGCACTTTCTCTGAAAGTTCCGGAATGTTTACGTCCTGCTTTACGGAAAGATGAAGATCTATATTTATCCCCCCGGACTTTAAAATATTAACCTCTGGCCTGGTTTCCGTAATCTCTCCCATCCCTTTAACCACTTTTAAGGCTAAACGTTTTAGAGATCCGATAGAAATTTTAATTTCCCCAAAGGAAGTCTTTTGAACTACGGATAAGTTTCCCTTATCAATTTGGGCTTTTTGCCAGATTAAATAAATAACTAGAAAAATTAACAAAGCCCCCACTAAACCCAAGATAATTTGGTTGAAGAGATTAGAGTAAATCCAATAATTTGTTTTAAGGAAACAACTTTCTAAGGAAAACAATCTCAAAGAAAGAGCCAAAAAAATCCCGGAGATAAAAACTGTAACCACTAAAAACAGAACAAAAATTAAATTATTAAAACTCTCTTTACTCATTTTAAACCATCCTTTCTGTTTTTTTCTACCTATTATAACTCTAGCGTAGAGCGTTCAGCGTATAGCGTATAGTTTTGGGTTTTGGATTCTGATTTTCTTAACGCGATACGCGATACGATACATTAACGACTACTTCACGACTTTCAATATTTTTCTTTTAACAACAGTCCAGCAATTCTTCTTAAATCTTCTTTGCTATAAAATTCTATACTTATCTTCCCTTTCTTGCCGTCATATAATATGCTTATTTTGGTCCCTAAAATATCTCTTAATCTTCCCTCTACCTCCGGGAAGCGCTCGATGCTAATATTTTTAACTTTAAATTGTTTTTTTTGCGCCTTTTCAATGTTCTTAATCAGGTGCTCAGTATCTCTTACCGATAAATCATTAATTATTATTCTTTCACACACTACTTTTTGCACTTCTTCATCTTCTATACTTAATAATAATTTTGCATGACCGAAAGATATTTTCCCTTCAGAGATATTTTTTTGTATCTCCGGATTCAATTTTAACAGCCTGATAGTATTGGTGACCAAAGACCTGCTCTTTCCGGTTACTTCCGCTAATTCTTGCTGGGTAAGTTTAAACTCGTCTATTAATCTTTTGAAGGCATTGGCCTGCTCAACAGGATTAAGATCTTCTCTTTGAATATTTTCCACCAGGGCAATTTCTAAACTTTTTTCATTATTAATGCTTTTAATAATTGCCGGTATCTTCTTTAAACCGATCTCTTTAGCCGCCTTTAACCTCCGCTCTCCGGCAACAATCTCATACCCATTAGCCATTTTCCTTACTACGATCGGTTGAATTATTCCGTGTTTCTTAATTGATCCTTTCAGTTCTTCCATTTTTTCTTTATCAAAATTTTTACGGGGCTGAAAAAGGTTAGGGGTTAAGCTTTCTACGTCCATTTCAAATACAAGTCCTTTTTCTTTTTGTTCAGCCTTAGGGATAAGGGCCTCTAACCCTTTCCCCAATCCTCTTTTAACCATTTGATATCACCTCTCGGGCTAATTTTTTATAAGCTATCGCCCCTTTAGATTTTGCATCATATAACACAACCGGTTTGCCGTAACTGGGGGCTTCACTCACTCTTACATTTCGGGGAACGATTGATTTAAATATCTTTCCTTTAAAATATTTTTGAACCTCCTTAGCAACATCGCGGGAAAGATTTGTTCGGCTATCATACATAGTTAGTAAAATCCCTTCGATTTCTAAAGATGAGTTTAGATTTTCTCTGACCAGATTTATGGTATTTAGCAATTGCCCAATGCCTTCTAAGGCATAATATTCACACTGAATAGGAATAATAACAGCATCAGCAGCAGTAAGAGAGTTTAGGGTTAAAAGACCCAGAGAAGGCGGACAATCAATGATTATATAATTATAATCATTTTTAATTGGTTTAATTGCGTGTTTTAATTTGTTTTCCCGAGAGATATAATTAACTAATTCTATTTCTGCCCCGGCTAATTGAATAGTGGAAGGCAAAATATCCAAATTTTTTACCTGGGTCGGTAAAATAATTTCTTTTATGGGGGTTTGATTAATCAAGACATCATAAATACATCTTTTAACTTTTATTTTATCCAAACCTATACCGGTGCTGGCATTCCCCTGAGGGTCTATGTCGATCAACAAAGTTTTTCTTTTATGTAAGGCCATAGAAGTGCATAGATTTACTGCGGTAGTNNCCTACTCCACCTTTTTGGTTGGTGATTGCTAAGACCTTGGTCATTAAAATTCTCCTAAAATGATTACTCAAATTATAAATTAGTCGATAGTTTTAAATACAATTTTTTAGTTGTCGGTATATAGCTAAAAATTTAAAACTAAAAGCGAAAAACCATAATTCAAAACTCAAAACCTTTTTTCGTATATCGTATTGCTTATTTAGTTAGCTCGTTAGTTGGTTACCTGGTTAGCTAGTTGTTATTATAGTTACTCAGTTAGCCAGATTACCAGTTAGGGAAAAGACTGGTTAATCATATTATCTTGCATCTTACATCATAAACTACAAACTAACAACTATCGACTAATTAATTTTGTATTTGTATTTTTAACTAAATAACGAATTAAGAGATACAATTAAATTATGATTACACAGATTTAATCACAGAACATTTGTTCATGATAATTAATGTTCCACGTGGAACGCTTGTTTATTAATACAGGTTTGCAATTGACCAATTAATATTAGTTGCTTAAACTGTATGGCTGTAATATGTAACAAGTAATCTTTTTAAAAAACTTAAAACACAAACTCATCATTCAACGAATAATTAGTCTGCCAGTCCACCGGTCTCCCGGTCTTCCAGTCAAATTAGCCATTAGTATTAGGATAAAACAAATCGATTATCAACTTTATCTCAATTTTTAATTTTTGGTTATTGTTTTGCGTTTTTCATTTTTACTTGTTTACAATATATTCTTTATATTATCAAAAATATTTCGAAATTACAAAGGTCTTTTTTGGGGGAGGCCTTCTTTTCTGGGATATTTCGAAGGAGTATATTTTATTTTCTTGATTACCAAAAGATATCTATCCTGATTTATAAAAGGAATCCGAACGCTTTCCACTCCAATCAGCTCTCCGCCTAAAAGCTGAACCGCTTTAAGGCTTTTCTCTGTTTCTTCCTTATATGACCTTCCTTTCTGGGCTATAAACAATCCCCCCACTCTCACTAAAGGAAGACAATATTCGCTTAGAACGTTTAAGCGGGCTACTGCTCTGGATAGGGCTATATCATATTTCTCCCGGTAATCTGCACCTTTCCCGAAAGTTTCTGCTCTACCATTAAGGATCTTAACTTGCTGAAAATTCATTTCCTCTGTTGCCTTTTTCAAAAACACGGTCTTCTTCTTTCTTGCTTCAAGGAGAGATAATCTAATAGAGGGGCATATTATTTTAATCGGCATGCCCGGGAAACCTGCGCCTGCTCCTACGTCAATAACGATTATTCCTTCTGTATCAATATATTTAGTAATAATTTTTATGCAGCTAATAGAATCCAAAAAGTGCTTAATAATTATTTCCTGTGGTGTTTTTAAAGAAGTTAAGTTTATTTTTTGATTCCATTGGACTAATAACTCTAGATATCGGGAAAATTTTTTAATCTGCTCTTTATGGAGATTAATTCCCATTTCTTGGGCACCGTAAATTAAAACATTTTCATCTTCCTTTAACAAAAAGGGGCACCTCACTTTCTAATCTACCAATCTGCCGATTCACCAATTGACCGATTTACCGATTGACCGATTAGCCAATTAGGATTAGTTAGCCATTTAATTTAGTCGTTAGTATTAATACAAGATACAAGATAATACAATTGACCGATTAGACAATTAAATTAATTGTTAATATTTAGTAGCAACATGGCACGCCATGTCTCTGCCTTATAAGGGCTTATAAACAATACGCCCCTACTTCTCTCTGTACACTTGTAACTCGCAAACCGAAACTTGTAACTTTTATTTTAACCGGTAAACCGGGCAACTGGCCAACAGGGTAACTTTTCTCACGCAATACGAGATACGATTCACGAGATACGAATCTGGCTCCTGGTTTCTTCTTCACTAAATATACTATATACTATATTCTCACTAACTAACGACTATTCAATATCGATTATTTATGCTTTTCCACAATTTATCCACATACATAAAATAATATTAGATATTGTGATTTAAACCTATACTAATTCAAATATCAAAAAAGCATAATCAAAAAATTATTTTTAGTTTGCGGAGCCTTGGTTCCTGGCTATAAATAAACTAACTAAACATTTTACATAAGTAATTTTTTAAATTATTCCGTTTACGCGGATATCGCTTTGATTGATGGGATAATTTAAAAGCTTTGATTTTATTCAATTTCAAGTTTTCCACAGTTTATTCACACTTAATTTTTTGAATGTTCCACGTGGAACATTGCCTCTTTAAGAGAATCTTTTTTGTTGTATTATGCAAAATTAATCTATTATTTTCCGATACAAAAACGGGAAAAAATATCATTAACTATTTCATCGCTTATGGAATCACCGGTAATTTCACCCAAAGAATCCAGGGCATCTTTTAAATCGATAGTTAAAAAATCATAGGTTATTTTCTCCTTCAATCCTGCCAATACATTTTCTAACGCCTGTTTTGCTCTAATTAATTGGTTTTCCTGCCTTACATTATTTATAACTACTCCGTTTTCCGGTATCACTAACCCCTCCATAGCTGCCCTGACCAGCTTTTCTTCTAACTCTTCTATACCAATCTTTTCTTCTAAAGACATCTTTATACTATCTTTAACATTTAAAAGATCAAACAACTTTTCTCTATCAATCTTTTCACTCAAATCTATCTTATTTTCAATTACTATAATCTTTTTACTTTCGTTTTTTTCCCTATTTATCTCTTTAATTACTTCTTTGTCTTCTGAAGATAAGGGAGCACTTACATCAAACATAGCCAAAATTAGTTTAGCCTCTCTTAAATGTTTCATCATCTTTTTAATACTTATTTTTTCTATAACACTTTCTGGATTTTTAAGCCCGGCGGTATCTATAATTTTAAAAGCTATCCCTTTGATATTAATTAATTCTTCAATAGTATCTCTGGTTGTTCCCGGAATATGGGTAACAATGGCTCGATTTTCTCTTAATAAAGTATTGAAAAGACTGGATTTCCCTACATTAGCCTTACCAACTATCAGAGCATTTATCCCTTCTTTGAGTATTTTCCCGTAATCCAAAGTCTCTATGAGAGAATTAACCTCTTTTAAAATGTAACTTATATTTTTTTCTATATTTTTCGGGCTTATCTCTTTAATGTCCTGGTCGGGAAAATCCATAGGGGCCTCAATCTCTGCGGAAATCCTTATCAACTTATTCCTCAAATCTACAATCTTCTTCTTCAGGCTCCCACCTAATTGGGCTAACGAAGAACTTAAACTCCTCTCGGTTTTGGCCTGAATAAGGTCAATTACTGCTTCCGCCTGGCTTAAATCAATCCTGCCATTTAAAAAGGCTCTCTTAGTAAATTCTCCCGGTTCAGCCATCCTTGCCCCACAATTTATCGCTGTTTCCAGAACTTTCCTGATAGAGAGTATCCCCCCATGACAATTAAATTCAACGGTGTCTTCCCTAGTATAAGTTTGGGGTTTTTTCATTAAAATTAAAATAACCTCATCAATTTTCTCCCCACTTTCCGGATCTATTACAAAGCCGTAATGAACGGTATGACTGAAGAAACTTTTAATTTTTGTTCTATTTAAATTTTTATCTCTAAATACCTCTTGGGTTATTTCCAAGGCTTTTGGGCCGCTTATTCGGACAATTCCGATTCCGCTTTCCCCAATTGGTGTAGAAATAGCAGCAATGGTATCATTTTCACAAAATTTCATAGGTGTTCTCCTTATTTAGTCGTTTATTAGTAGTTAGTGAATAGTGAATAGTCGTTAGTATTTAGTTGGTTGCCCGGTTACCCCGTTTGCCAGTTAACCAGTTAAAACTGATTTACCAATTTACCAATTGGCCTATTAAATTAGTCGTTAGTATAAATTCAGGTTTTCAGTTAACGGTTTTAAGTTTACAGGTTAAAAAGATACAAAATATAAAACTGGTTTTTAGTTTTTAGTTCACTATAAAGGCTTTTTCCGAACTTGTAACTCGTAACCTGTATTTTATACGACATACGAAAACAAGCATAAAAAGATTAATATTCATCCTGGGGACAATATCTAACTTCTTATGCTTGTTGATAATTCTTTATTATTCTTCTGTATTGTTTTCGTCTTCTCTTGGGGCTATAATAACTCTTCTAAAAGGATCTGTTCCTTCGCTATAAGTGCTCAGCAGGGGTTCCTCCTGTAAAACAAGATGAACAATTCTTCTTTCCACTGCATTCATATAACAAAGAGCAATCTTTTTTCCTGTTTTTTTCACTATTTCTGCTTTCTCATGAGCATATTTAGAAACAATATCTTCTCTTCTTTCCTTGTAACCTTCTATATCAACTATTATTTTTCTTCGTTTAGATTCTTCGATTTCTTTATTAGCAATAATGTTAACAATATATTGAAGGGCATCAAGGGTGTGCCCATGTCTTCCAATTAATACTCCGGGATTAGAGGTTTTTATTCCTAAAACAATTGTATCAACCTTTTCATTATTAATTACCTGTATTTCTCCGTCCTCTATAATAAAATTTATTATTTTTTCCAGAATTGTTTGAGCTTTTTCTTGAATACTTAATTCAAAGTCATTAATATTCCCCAAATCTATCTCCTTTTTCATGTCTAAACCATAAATTTAAAACATTGCTGTAATGCGGTTGGATAAAATATTTATCTTTAGTTTAATTACATCCTTTGATTCGTTAGTTGGTTACTTGGTTGGCTAGTTAAAATTAATTCACTAATTAACCAATTAAAATAGTCGTTAGCATTAAATGCAAGTTTTCAGTTGTCGATTATTATTACACAAGGAAAAGCTAAAAGCTAAAAATCGTAATTTGAAACTTTTTTATATGGTATTGATGTGGGGGTCGGATAAATCCGACCCGAAACGGGTTCGATGAATCGAACGCCTACCTCCTAAATACCATCCGCTAATAATCTTCTGACTCCTGAATTCTGGCTCCTGACTTCATCTCTGCGAGATACGAGATACTTATTTGTTGTCTCTCTTTCACTTACCACCCGCACCTATACGCTATACGCTGTACGCTCCACGCTAGGTTTATTCACTAACGACTATTAAACGACTAATTTATCTTCTTTTGCCTTTTTTATATTTTTTGGTTTTAGTCTTGCTCCTAGAAGGGTTTCCCCCGTCTGTTCCTTCATAACCCGGAATCCAGGGTTCTTCTCTAAGAGCCACTGTCTTTTCCGGTTTTTTATTAGCTGGTTTTTCTTTTTTGCCCAAAATAACTTCTTTTGGTATTTCGTCTACTGCAGGCATTTTCTTATTAATCAGATATTGCTGCCCAATTCCCAAAAGGGTGGAGGTAAACCAGTATAGGGTCAAACCGGAAGGCAGGCTGAAACTCATAAAGCCAATCATTAGGGGCATCATGATGGTCATCATCTTCTGAGTCTGTTGAGAAGAACCTCCGTCTTTGCCCGCAGCAGTACCGCCGGTGGAGGTCATCTTTTGTTGGATATACATTGAGCCTCCTATTAAAAAGGGCAATATGCCAAGAGACTGTATTCCAAAAATTCCACTGCCCGGCAAATGAATTAGTTGCTCGGGAGCAGCAAGTCCTGCAATAAATTTAGGGATGCCATCAACTATAATTTCAACTTGCTTGGGTATCCATAAAAACCCACCATCTATTATCTCGGTGTTAGGAATATAATATTTAAATTTCCTTAAAACCTGGAAAAGCAAAATCAATATGGGCATTTGAATTAACAGGGGCAAACATCCGCTCATAGGATTGACTTTATGCTCCTTATACAAAGCCATTAATTCTTTGTTTAATCTTTCTTTGTCATTCTTATATTTCTCCTGTACCGCCTTCATTAAGGGCTGGATCTTTTGCATCTCCCGCATAGAAACCATCTGTTTTTGCATTAAGGGATATAAGGCTACCCTAATAAGAACGGTCATCAAAATAATAGCTATACCGTAGTTGTGAGTAAAGCTATATAAAAATACTATTATGTTGGCGAAAATGTCGCCTAAAGAACTCCATAGACTTCCCAAATATTTTTCTCCTTTATCTTTTTGTTTTTTAGTTTTGCTTCTATTGCCTTTATTTTATTTATATTATCGAACTATGTGTTATTTTCATTTTTTATGTACGCAAGCTACCGAAGAATCGGGAAGGGGATCATAGCCTCCCGGATTAAAGGGGTGACAGCGTAATATTCTCCCCGCAGAAAGCCGTAAGCCCTTTAAAAGACCGTATTCTTTCAGGGCCTGTGCGGTATATTCGGAACAGGTGGGATAAAACCTACAAGTGGCAGGTTTTAAAGGGGATATATATTTTTGATAAAAACTTATCAGTAAAATAATTATTTTATTCATAAAATCTCTAATGGAATTCTATTACTTTTTCTTTTCTCTAAGAAAGAGTATAGATTTTCTTTATATTAGTTTAAGTCTCCTGTTTACTGCTCTTTTTTTATAAAAGCAATTTCCCTTTACAAAAAAGGCTTTCTAGGTCATAACATATCTCAAAATAGCCTGATTCCCCAATATTGTTTTTAGCCAGCACAATTATATCATATCCTGGAGATAATTTCTTGTTTATCAGCCGGAATGCTTCTCTTAACCGTCTCTTTGTCTTGTTTCTAACTACCGCTTTACCTGTCTCTTTTTTTACTATTATCCCGGGCCTGTTAAAATTATAATCATTCTTTAAAATGAATATTATTAAATTCTTGCCTTCAATTCTTCTGCCTTCCGAAAAAACTTTCTTAAATTCACTGGTTTTTGACAATTTTCTCTTTATCAAAATTCCTCTTGTGTTTATAAAATTAATTATCCGGATACCGTAAGGCATTTGCGTCCTTTTAAACGTCTTCTCTTTAATATCAAACGGCCGGCTTTGGTGCTCATTCTTTGGCGAAATCCATGTACTTTCAGTTTTTTTCTGGTGTTTGGTTGATAAGTCCGCTTCATTTAACTGGTTCTCTCCTTCTTTGTTAAAGTGTGGAATTTAAAATTCAATGAAAATTATATCTTTAATACCCTCTAAATGTCAAGCTTATGGGGAAAGTATCGAGTATCGAGTTAATAAAGAGAAAAAATACAAAAAAGTAGTATTCTTCTTTTTATCTAAGCAACTCATAAAAGTTTATACTAACGGAAAAATCCCGAAATTTTATTTTAGCTCTTAAAGCTCTCTGTTCCAGGCAGATATTTAAACTTTGTTTGTCAACTGTATTCCCATCCCGGTTAATGCGGAAAAATATTTTTGCTTAATAAAAATATTTTTGCTATTATAAGTACAAAATAAATTGCTTTTTTGCCCGAGTTGTCCACAAATGTTAATAAACTGTTAATAACTTCTATAAGCCCTTTACTTTTAGCTGTTTAGAAATCTATAAATAAAGTATTAAAGTTTATTTTTTTGAAGAAAATGTTAAAATTTAATAAAAAAACTCTTCCTGGGTTTTCCACAGCCAGTTGTTAGCTTTGGGGAAAATTAATAAAACCCTCATAACTTATGGGTTTTCGTAAATAATTTATAGTTTGATAACTCTTTTTCAATCTATAAAACTTTTATAATCAATTTCAGACAAAAAATATTTAATTGTGCGGGAAGGCGGTNNTATATATGGAGCTTGCAGAGATTGAAGAACTGTGGAATAAAATTTTAGAAACAATAAAAAATGAACTAAGTCCCCAAGCTTATAATAGCTGGTTCAGTAAAACGAAAGTTGTAAAATTCGGCGAAAACGAGTTGATAATTTCTGCCCCCGGCGACTTTTGTAAAGACTGGTTAGAAAAACATTATACCAGTTTTATTAAAGATATTTTTAAAAGGACCCTTGGCCTAGATGACAATTTAAAAATAGAGTTTATAGCAATTGATCAAAAATTTTCCGCGCCTACTAACTCTACCCCTAACCTTAAAAAGAAAACAAAAAAACCAGAGCCTTTTTTAAAAGATAATAAACTTGTTTTAACTCCAAAATACACTTTTGATAATTTTGTGGTGGGGAACGGTAACCGCTTTGCCCACGCCGCCTGTCTTGCGGTAGCTCAATCTCCTGCTAAATCTTATAACCCTTTATTTTTACATGGGGAGGTAGGTTTAGGTAAAACCCATTTAATACAGGCAATCGGTAATTATATAACAAGACATAACGGTAAAACCAGGGTTTTATATATATCGTCAGAAAAATTTACCAATGAACTAATTAATTCTATAAGGGATGACCGCACTGTTGCTTTTCGTGATAAATACCGCAGTGTGGACGTTTTATTAATTGACGATATACAGTTTTTGGCCGGGAAAGAGAGAACCCAGGAAGAATTTTTTCATACCTTTAATACTTTATATGAGTCTAACAAACAGATAGTGATTACCAGTGACCGGCCGCCAAAAGACATCACCACTTTAGAAGAACGGTTAATATCTCGCTTTGAATGGGGTTTAACAACTGACATCCAAGCGCCTGATTATGAAACCCGTATTGCCATTTTAAGAAAAAAATCCCAATCGGAAAATTTAAATGTACCCACTGAAGTAATCGACTTTATCGCCGAGAAGATTCCTTCTAATATCAGACAATTAGAGGGAGCTTTAACTAAATTAGTTGCCTTTTCTACTTTCACTAAAAAGGAATTATCTGTTCCTTTAGCCCAGGATATATTAAAAGATATTATCCCTTTAGAAAATAAAAAGGTTTCTATTAATCAAATTCAAAAAATAGTCTCTGATTATTATAATATTAAAGTTAATTCTTTATTGTCTAAAAAAAGGACTAAAGATGTTGTTTTGGCCAGACAGGTGGCTGTTTATCTCTCCCGGGAATTAACCGATTTGTCTCTAACATCGATAGGGGAAGCTTTTGGTAGAAGAGATCATACCACCATTATTCATTCTTTCACTAAAATTAAAAACAAAATTGAAAAAGATAAGAGTTTTAAAGCTGTTATAAAAAATTTACTTTTATCTATTAAAAACGGTTGATTGTTAATAATTTTCTAATAACCTGTTTAAAACTTTTAATAACTAAATAAGTTTCTTAAATTAAAAATAAAAGATGGGGAATTTGTTAATATTTAAAAAATTTATCCCTGATTTTATCCACAGGGTATTTATAATAAAATATTAGGTTTATTTTTTCTTTCCCCAGTTTCAACAATACTATTATTAATAATACTATATCTTTATTTAATTATTTAGAATAAAGGAGTAAATAATATGAAAATTATCTGTTCTCAAGAAAGTTTATTACACGGAATTCAAACAGTGCAAAAGGGAATATCCAGCAGAATTGGATTACCTATCTACAACGGAATACTTTTTGAAGCGAATGAGGACAATAAGGTCCATCTATTCGCTACCGACTTAGAAATCGGGATAGACTGTTACATTCCGGCCCAGGTTATTGAGACCGGTTCTACGGTTATCCCCAGCAGAATAATAGGTGAATTAATTAAAAAATTTCCTGAAGGAAAAATAGAGATAGAATGCACAGAGAATAATATAACTACCGTTAAAGAAAATAACTCTAACTATAAAATTTTAGGTTTTTCCGCAGAAGAGTTCTCTAATTTTCCGGAAATAAAGATGAGAGCTAAAATTAAACTAAACCAAAAATTATTTAAAGAGACTATTCAGCAGGTTATATTTTCCACCTCCCGCGACGAAAGTAAAACTTTTCTAAACGGAGCCCTTTTTAAAATAATAGATAATAAAATTGAGGCAGTTACTACCGATAGCCACAGACTATCTCTTAAAAATATTAAAGCAATAAATATAGAAAAAACAACAACAGACGAAGAAATAGAAGTTATAATTCCTTATCGGGCTCTATCAGAATTATCCAGACTTCTTTTAGATGATGAGGAAGTATTTGTGGAAATTAGATTTGGCGAAAAACAGATAATGTTTATTTTATTTCCTGATGGTCAGAAGAACAGTATAAGAATATATTCCCGATTAATAGAAGGCCAATTTCCTGATTATCACCAAATTATTCCAGATTCTTTTAAAACCGAAATAAAAATAAATACTGAGGAATTTAGGGACAAAATGGAAAGAATCGCCCTTTTTGTAAGGGAAGATTTAAGAACAGTAAAGATGGAAGTAATCAATAAAGAAAATAGTCAAAAAGAGGAAAGATGCGAAATAATATTAAAAGCAGAAAGTCCGAGCACCGGAGAGGCCTCTGAAAAGATCCCCAGTTTTAAAAAAGGAGAAGATATTACTATAACTTTTAACACTGATTATATTTTAGATGTATTAAAGATAATAAAAAAGGAAAACACTATAATAAAACTAAACGACCCTCTTAATCCGGCAATTGTTACTCCGGATGAAGACAAAAACTATATTTATATTTTAATGCCGGTAAGGGCAGAGTAACTATACAATATTTCCTCTTTACGATATACTATACTTAATATATAAACACAGAAGAGGAAGGGAATAAGTTTGTATTTTAAAAAAGTAAAATTGAAAAATTACAGAAATTTTTCTAACCTATCCATAGATCTTGATTCCAACCTTAATATTTTTATCGGGAATAACGCTCAGGGTAAGACCAACTTATTGGAAGGGATAAACTTAATAGTAAAAGGAGGCTCTTACAGAACAAAAGAGGATAAAGAAGTAATAAATTGGAATAGTGAAAGCGCTTATCTGTTTGGAGAGATTAATAAAGATGATGAAAATATCCAAATAGCTTTAGCTTTAGAGAAAAAATCGGAAGATTTTTATAAAAATAAACTGATTAAAACAATAAAAATAAATCAAAATGTTCAGAAAAAAGCCGCTTTAAATAAAGAATTCAAAGGTGTGGTATTTTCTCCTGAGCACCTGCAGATAATAAAAGGTGCCCCTTCTTTAAGAAGAAAATTTTTAGATGAACAGATATCCCAAATTTACCCCTTGTATTATAAATATCTTTCAGAATATTATAGAATTTTAGGACACCGCAACAATATATTAAAGAAAGAAATTAATCAAAAAAAGAAAAAAGAGCAACTCCTTATGTGGGATCCCCGGTTGATAGAAAGGGGATCTTTTTTAATTTTAACCAGAATTAAATTTATAAAAAAGATAAACCGCCTGGCGCATAAATTTCATCAAAAAATCACCAAAGAAAAAGAAAATATAAAACTAACCTACCAAAGCAATGTATTGAAAGGCCAGGAAGAAAACATTTTTTCGATAAACAGAGAATTTAAAGATAAACTAGAAGAACACAGAGAGAAAGAGATAGAACAGAGGGCCACCTTGCTCGGCCCCCACCGGGAGGATTTTTCGGTATATATTAACGGGTTTAATATTGCTTCTTATGGCTCACAAGGCCAGCAGCGAACAGCTGTTTTGTCTTTGAAATTATCTGAATTAGAACTAATAAAGGAAAAAGAGGGGGTCTACCCTATATTTTTTTTAGATGATGTTATGTCAGAATTAGACAAAGACAGAAGGCATTTCTTGTTAGGATTAATTATTGATAAAAAGGTTCAGGCTTTTATTACCAGCATAAATCTGGATTATTTTAATAGTAACATCAAAGAAAAAAGCAGGATATTTAAAATTGAAGAGGGGAAGATAACTAGCTTATGAAAAAGAAAGACATCGTTCCATTTAAAACCGCCTTGGAGAATTTTTTAAAAGAAAAAAAATGGAGTAAAAAGATAAAAGGGTATCAAATAGTTAGTAATTGGGAGAATCTGGCGGGTAAGGAGATTGCCCAATCTTCTCAACCGATTAAAATACAGGACAAGTGCCTCTTTCTAGCCGTAAAAAGCAATGTTTGGGCCAATGAACTAAATTTAAGAAAAGGAGAGCTTATTGAAAAAATCAACCGGGAGGCGGGTGAAAAAATAATTTCTAACATCATGTTTAAGGTCCGAAGGCCTCAGTTTAAAGACGGTTAAACGGGGATTTAAGGGATGCTGAAGAGAGGGGCAAATTTTGACATAAGTGCTATAATATAGTAAAATTAATCAGGTTTTTAGAATAATAAATTTAATCTTCACAACAAATTATAAAAATAAAAACCGTAGCGGAAAGCTGCGGTTTCATTTTGATG